>SKEE01000287.1_pt1 | contig 59359 bp, 61 predicted proteins | sample 4826661 | NCBI WGS metagenome assembly SKEE01 (sample SAMN11008817, study PRJNA524170) | human gut metagenome | biome: Human fecal sample; material: Feces; isolation source: fecal sample from pouch patient p20 | host: Homo sapiens | place: Israel: Tel-Aviv | collected 2016-11-14
GATATGAACTTCTTCCTGAGGTTCTGAAAGTTTGATTCCATACCATGTATTCTGCTCTGCATTATATCCAGGACTTGCCTTATATGCATCTAACGCACCTTCCGGAATCACAAGTTTCAGACTGTCTACAACACCTGACGCAAATTCCAAATCTCTTCCGGAAATCTGTACAGTCGGAGGCGTTGCACCAAGTTCTAATGTTGTTAATTTTGTCAATTCTGAGAACGCATCATTAGCAAGCTCTGTCACTGCCGGCAGTTTTACAGTGTTTGTTTTTCTGTTACTCATTGTACCAAATAACGGACTTTCTACCACTTTCAAAGACGGTAAGCTAAATTCTGTCAATCCATTTACACGATCCAATGCACTGCCATCCATCCATTCCAAGCCAGGTGCTTCAAAACTGGAGATATCGGTACACATTCCAAATGCGTTCATCTTCAGACCCTTTACATTTTTTCCAAGATATACTTTTTCTAAACTGTATCCCGGATAAGATGCATAAAAAGCCTTCAATGGAATTGCATTTCCATCAAGCCCTCTTAAAACAACTTCATCGCCAATACTAAATTCTTTCAAAGTATATTGAATACGTTTCACTTTTTTCAAATAATCAAAATCTTCTTTTCTGATAACACCGCTTTCAAACTTCACACTAGTCAACTCGGTCTGTCCAGACTGATTCACCGCTTCTTCCAGACTATTAGCAGTATACTGTTTTCCATTCAGATTGATCACACAGTCTGCCTCTACCTTCTCTACAGTGATATCTATATAGGCATTATAAGATGTATTGCCCAACCTATAGTCAGCCGACACATTCGCTTTTCCTTCTCCTACTGCTGTTACAACACCGTTTTCATCTACATTCAGAACACTGCCTTCCTGAACTCTCCATTTTACAGTTCCACCTGCTTCCTGAGCTTCCTCAGTCAACTCATATCTCATCGTCTGAGTTTCGCCCTCTTTCATTGTAGTGGACTTTCCTTCCTCTGGTAATATTTTGATCGGATCTACCAGCGTCACATCTTTTGTCGCTTTATAAACATTGATTTCTCCAGCAGAAGCGTATTTATTGTTAGCTTCTTTATTATAACTATCTGTGACAGTCACTCTCAATGCTGTTGCTTCCACTGGCTCAAATGTAATCTCCGTAGTTGCCCCCATTGCTGTCTCTTGTAACTCTTTGGTACATACTTCTACCCAAGTTTCATCAGCTTTTTTAGCTTCTACTTTAATATTCTTCCAAGTTCCATTTGCACCGTCTGCTTTGCGGGTATAGTCAATCTTTCCTACGTTATATGTATCACCAAGTCCCCATTCAATTGTGTAAGGTCCTTGATGTGTTCCATAAGCGGTATGCCATGCCGTTGTATTGCTTCCGTCAAACGCAAGCCTTGCTGGTCCCTCATTATACTGTTCTGGCGTATTCTCCGAACTTGCCTTTACACTTTCTTTCATCGGCGCCTGATCCAGCTTCTCATACTTCCAGACAGTCTCTTTTGCCTTTTTCTCACCTGACCATTCCGGTAATGTCATAAGCTGACTTTCTTCATCAGCTGCGAAAGCCATTGGCACAGAAGTTACGGTGACTGCCAGTGTCATTGCCACTGCAAGACCTTTTTTCCCTTTCTTCTTCATAGTGTTCCTCCTTGCTTTTCCCCAAATTTACACTGTGAAAAATATTTTTCCACAGTATACCTATCATTTTTATTATATTTTACCCCCTCCCCTATTTTCTAGCGTTTTCTTGTTATTTTTATATAATATATTGCTTTTTAATGTTCATTTTTAATAATTTTGTACAAATCTATTTTTTTACCATTCAACAGCTCTTTAAATTTTTGATTATTCTCACATGATTTTTGATAAAAAGTGTTAAAATAATCGACAAAGTGATTGTTTTTTCAGCCAAAAGGTGTATGATAGTGTATTATATATTCTGACTAAAAAGGGGGCTTTTTATGGAGTCTATTATTAACAAATTGACGGAGATCGAATCTGCCGCATCTGCGATCGCAGAACATGCGGAACTTCAAAAATCCGTCCTGGATAAAGAATATGAAGAAAAGCGAAAGCAGTTTGATCTGGATCTGGAACAAGAGACACAGGCACATCTGCAAAAAATCCGGGAAGCTCTGGAAGCAGATACGCAGACTCTCTTAGATCAGCAGGCAGAATCAAACGACAGTTGTGTACTTGCACTCAAGAAAGAATACGAAAGCAGGCACACACTTTATGCACAGGAAATTTTAAAACGAATCACAGAGGTGTAACATATGGGAAACTTACTCGAATACAGTGGGATCATCACCAAGCTGCGTGCCATGGAAGCCAGACTGCTCACAGATGAACAGTTTGAGGAGATATCAGCTCTTACAAGTATCACCGAACTGGTTTCCTATTTAAATGCAAATTCTTCCTATCAGGATGTACTTCAGGATATGGATGAGACCATGCTGCACAGAGGCAACATCGAAAAAGTGCTGATTCTCTCGCTGTACCACGATTACACAAAGATTTACCGTTTCTGCGGACCGAATCAGAGAAAGTTTTTAAAACTTTACTTAAAGCGGTATGAGGTGGATCTGATCAATTACTGCCTGCGCATTGTCATCAATCATTATCAGGAACCATTTGATCTGAACCACAAGAAACCGTTTTTTGACAAATACTCGCAGATTTCCATTGAAAAGCTGATCACCTCCAGAACAACGGACCAGCTCGTAGAAAATCTGAAAGGCACAGAGTATTACGAACCGCTGAAAAAACTAAAAGACAGTCAGTCTGTCACCCTGTTTGATTACGATCTTGCGTTGAACCTTTATTATTTTACCGCCATGTGGAAAGAGCGCAAAAAGTTTCTGAAGAAAAAAGAACTGGAGCTTTTCACCAGAGACTGTGGCTCCAAGATTGATCTGCTGAATATGCAGTGGATCTACCGGGCCAAAAAGCATTTTAATTTGAAGGAAGCCGATATTTACTCCCTTTTGATCCCGATTCATTACCGGATTTCTGTGGAGCAGATAAAAGCCATGGCAGAAGCATCTAATATGGATGAATTTTTTGCTGTCCTTCAAAAGACGCCATACGCAAGACATTATAATTTTGAACAGGACTTAACGATCGAGCAGATGTATGAGGACTGCCTGTACCATCTATATACAGCTGACCGGAGACAGAATCCCTATTCGATTGCTTCGATCAACATGTATCTCTTTTTAAAAGAAGAAGAACTTCGAAAACTGACCACCGCCATGGAATGTATCCGTTACGGATTAAATTCTGGCGAGACTTTAGGATATGTTGGAGGAAAGATTTAATGATTGTAAAAATGAAATTCATCAATATATCCGGCCCAAGAAATGATATCGACCGGGTGACAGATCTCTATCTGTCCAGATATGAGATCCAGCTCGAATCTGCTTTGTCGGAATTAAAAACTGTGGATAATCTCCGGCCGTTCGTGGAGATCAATCCTTACAAGGATGCACTTGGCAAAGCCGAAGAATTCGCCGGATATCTGGAGAATGCCGATGAAATTTCCCCGGATACCTCTCTTGGTCTGGATGATATTTTCGAACTGATCCGCACTACAAATGAGGCGTATCTCAAGATCCAGGCAAAGAAAGAAAAGCTCAAAAAAGAAACAGAAACACTTGCAAACAAGCAAAAGCTCATTGAGCCATTTCGTCCGCTGGACGGAGAACTGGACCGGATTCTGCGCTACAAATACATCAACTACCGGTTTGGACGGATTCCGGTAGAACAATACGGCCGCCTGGAAAAATATCTGATCGATGATCTTGGTGCAATTTTTGTCAAAGGAGAACAGGACGAAAGCTATCTCTACGGTGCATATTTTGTTTCACCCGGAGAATCTCAGAAAGTGGATGCTGTATTCCGTTCCCTGCATTTTGAAAAGATCACCATTCCGGATGAATACACCGGAACACCGGCAGATGCCTGCCAGAAACTAAACCGTCAGATTGCCGATATTTCTCGAAAAATTGAGGATCTAAATAAAGAGGCAGCCGACATGCTTGTCAAAAAAGCCCCTCAGATCGTAGCTGCAAAGCAGCGTCTGGAAGAGCTTGCCCACAATTTCGATGTCCGGAAAATGGCAGCCCGGATGGAAGATCAGAAAGAAGACTACTACATTTTATGCGGCTGGATGTCAGAAGACGACGTTGCCCGCTTTATGGAAGAAGTCAAGGATGATGACAAGGTATTTGTTGTCGTGGAAGAAGACCGGAACACTTATTTTGGAGATCCTCCGGTCAAGCTGCAGAACCCGAAGCTGTTCAAACCATTTGAAATGTTCATCGGCATGTACGGACTTCCTGCTCACAACGAGATCGATCCGACTATTTTTGTTGCTGTCACCTACTCCTTTATTTTCGGAGTTATGTTCGGTGATGTGGGGCAGGGACTGCTGCTGTTGATTGGTGGTTTTCTGATCTATCATTTTAAGAAAAAACCGCTTGCCGGAATTATTGCATGTGCAGGTGTATTTTCTACAATCTTCGGATTTATGTTCGGAAGTATTTTCGGGTTTGAAGATATCATAGAACCAATCTGGCTAAGGCCGATCGATCACATGACCACACTGCCGTTCATCGGTAAGCTGAACACTGTATTTATCGTGTCCGTAGCGTTTGGTATGGGGCTGATCATCCTCGCCATGATCCTGCACATCGTCAATGCGCTCCGGTCTCACGATGTAGAAAATGCATGGTTTGACGCAAATGGAATGGCAGGCCTTGTATTTTACGCTTCCGCAGTGGCAACGATCGTACTTTTTATGACAGGACACAAGACACCGGCAGGAATCGTCCTTGCAGTGATGTTCGGCATTCCGCTGCTTCTCATTCTGTTCAAGGAACCTTTGACGCGGAAGATCCAGAAACGCGCAGACAAGATGGAAGAAGGAAAGGCAATGTTCTTTGTACAGGGATTTTTCGAGATTTTCGAAACCTTGCTGAGTTACTTTTCCAACACCCTTTCTTTCGTTCGTATCGGTGCATTTGCCGTCAGCCACGCTGCCATGATGGAAGTCGTGCTGATGCTCGCCGGCGCAGAATCCGGCTCCCCGAACTGGATCGTTGTCGTATTAGGCAACCTGTTCGTATGCGGTATGGAAGGCCTGATTGTAGGAATTCAGGTACTCCGTCTGGAATATTATGAGATGTTCAGCCGTTTCTATAAAGGAAGCGGAAGAGCTTTTGACCCATATACCAAAACTCAAACTACAAAAAAGAAACGTTCTTAAAGGAGGATTCCAATTATGACACTTACAACAAAACTTATTCTCATCGCAGCACTGATCTTAAGCATTATCATCCCATTCGGATACTATCTGATCGGGGAAAGGAACCGAAAAAAATACAAACGTGCCATCGGAACGAATGTCTTTTTCTTCTTTGGCGCATTCGTGATTACTTCCATCATGATGTTTGCAGGCCCACAGGTACAGGCCGCTGATGCCGCAGCCGCTTCCTCTTCTTTGTCCACCGGACTCGGCTATCTCGCAGCTGCTTTGGTTACCGGACTTTCCTGTATCGGTGGTGGTATTGCCGTTGCAAGTGCAGCCTCCGCTGCTTTAGGCGCAATCAGCGAAGACTCCAGTGTACTCGGTAAATCTCTGATTTTCGTAGGTCTTGCGGAAGGTGTTTGTCTGTACGGACTGATCATCTCCTTCATGATCCTTGGTAAACTCTAAGATGAAAATGTTTCTTATCAGTGATAATGTCGATACTTACACGGGAATGCGCCTTGCAGGTGTGGACGGTGTCGTCGTACATGAACGAAAGGAACTGCGGGAACAATTAGAAAAGGTTCTGCAGGACAAATCCATCGGCATTGTACTTCTGACCGAAAAATTCGGACGGGAATTTCCGGACATTCTGGATGAATTCCGTCTGGATCGAAAAATCCCTCTGCTGATCGAAATCCCGGACCGGCACGGAACGGGACGCAAAAAAGACTTTATCACCTCATATATTACCGAAGCCATCGGACTGAAATTGTAAGGCAAAAATTTTTAAAGGAGGAGATCCTCTTGACTTTAGAAGAAAAGATCAACCATCTGCGCACGACTTCCATGGAAGAAGCAAGAGCCGAGAGCAATGCCATTATTGACTCTTACCGTGATGCACTGGAAAAAGTATTTGAAGACCATAAAATTGAAGCAAAACGACAGATGCAGACTCGTATCAAAGCGGAAACTGTTAATGCCAGACAGCAGAAAAACCAGGCAATGGCGCGCGCCCAGCTGGATTTAAAACGCCGCCAGGGCCGCATTCAGCAGGAACTAAAAGACAAGATCTTTGAGGAGGCATACGCCCTGGTAAATGATTATATGAAAACCGCAGAATACGATGATTTTCTGCTCCGCTGTATTCACAATGCGATCGTATTCGCAAACGGAGAAGAGATGACGATCTATCTCAATCCTTCAGATGAGGAAAAGCGTTCTTCTCTGGAAGATGCCACCGGCATCCACCTGACGATCAGTGCGGAAGACTTTACAGGCGGTATCCGTGCCGTCATCCGCAGCCGCAATATTCTGATCGATCATTCTTTTAAGACCGCACTGCGCAACGAATACGACAAATTCTTATTCTCAGGAGGTGACAGCATTGTTTAAGACTGGAAGAATTTATGGAATCAACGGGCCTGTCATCTATTTGAAAGGCAATACCGGATTTTGTATGTCTGAAATGGTATATGTAGGACGGGAAAAGCTGGTCGGCGAGGTCATTGCACTGGATAAAGACATGACCACCATTCAGGTCTACGAAGAAACAACCGGACTTCGCCCCGGCGAAGAAGTCATTGCAACGGGAAATCCGGTGTCTGTAACACTGGCGCCCGGAATTTTAAACAACATTTTTGACGGAATCGAACGCCCTCTGGAGCGGATCGCAGAATCCGGGGGAGCGTTTATCACCCGCGGTGTTTCCGTTGACTCTCTGGATAAAGAGAAAAAATGGGCCGCCCACATCACCGTTTCTGTGGGAGACTATCTCCACGGCGGAGATATTTTCGCAGAAGTACCCGAAACTCACGCGATCACGCATAAATGTATGGTACCGCCTGATCTGGAAGGAACCGTGATTCAAATCGTGGAGGACGGAGCGTACACAATTGAAGAGCCTTTGATCACACTGGAACTTTCCAGCGGAGATCAAAAACAGCTTCCAATGGCACAGCGCTGGCCAATCCGTACTGCCCGCCCGACAAGCCATCGTTTTCCGGCTTCAATCCCACTTGTCACCGGACAGCGTATCATTGATACCATGTTCCCAATCGCCAAAGGCGGAACTGCCGCCATTCCCGGCGGATTCGGAACCGGAAAGACCATGACACAGCATCAGATTGCCAAGTGGTCTGACGCTGATATCATTATCTATATCGGATGCGGAGAACGTGGAAACGAGATGACACAGGTTCTGGAGGAATTCGGAGAACTGATCGACCCAAAGACCGGAAATCCTCTGATGGACCGTACCACACTGATCGCCAATACTTCCAACATGCCGGTTGCTGCCCGTGAAGCCAGCATCTACACCGGTCTGACACTGGCAGAATACTACCGGGATATGGGATATGATGTAGCGATCATGGCGGACTCCACCTCCCGCTGGGCAGAAGCTCTGCGTGAGTTATCCGGCCGTCTGGAGGAGATGCCGGCAGAGGAAGGTTTCCCGGCTTATCTTGCATCCCGGCTGTCCGGATTTTACGAGCGCGCCGGCATGATGCACAATTTAAATGGTACGGATGGATCTGTCACCATTATCGGAGCTGTTTCCCCTCAGGGCGGAGATTTCTCCGAGCCGGTCACACAGAACACCAAACGATTCGTACGCTGCTTCTGGGGACTGGATAAAAGCCTTGCCTATGCAAGACATTTCCCTGCCATCCACTGGCTTACCAGCTACAGTGAGTATCTAAATGACCTGTCGCCCTGGTATCAAGACAATGTATCGCCGAAATTCGTGGACTATCGAAACCGCCTGATGGCACTTCTGAATCAGGAGAGCAGTCTTCTGGAAATCGTCAAGCTGATCGGAAGCGACGTACTGCCGGACGATCAGAAGCTGATTCTGGAAATCGCCAGAGTCATCCGCCTGGGATTCCTTCAGCAGAACGCATTCCACAAGGATGACACCTGCGTATCCATGGAAAAACAGTTCAAAATGATGGATACGATTTTATATCTTTACAAACAGGCACGCGCACTGGTAACGATGGGACACCCCATGTCCGTCCTCAAATCGGAAAATATTTTCGACCGCGTCATCGCCATCAAATATGATGTACCGAACGACCGGCTGGAATTGTTTGCCCAGTATCACCGAGACATTGACGCATTTTACCAGCATGTACTGGAAAAGAACGCATAAGGAGGGATTTTGCTCATGTCAATCGAATATTTAGGACTCAGCAGCATTAACGGCCCTCTGATTGCTCTGGAGGGCGTACAGGGAGCTTTCTTTGACGAAATCGTAGAGTTTGTCATAGGTGGATCTGAACGCAAGATTGGACGAATTATCGAACTATATGAAGACAAAGCTGTGATTCAGGTCTTTGAAGGCTCTGAGAACATGTCTTTGAAAAATACACACACACGACTGACCGGACATCCGATGGAAATCGCACTTTCCCCGGATATGCTGGGTCGTACATTCAACGGAATCGGAGAACCCATTGACGATCTGGGTCCCATTGTTTCCAAGCTGAAACGAGATGTCAACGGCCTGCCGCTCAACCCGGTCATGCGGGAATACCCGCGAAACTATATCCGAACCGGAATTTCTGCAATCGACGGACTGACCACCCTGATCCGCGGTCAAAAGCTGCCGATCTTCTCCGGAAACGGACTTCCTCATGACCAGCTGGCAGCCCAGATCGTAAAGCAGGCGTCTCTCGGAGATGATTCCGATGAAGAATTTGCCATTGTATTTGCCGCCATGGGTGTCAAACATGATGTTGCCGACTTCTTCCGCAGAACTTTTGAAGAAAGCGGCGTTGCCGACCACGTTGCCATGTTTCTGAACCTCGCAAACGATCCGGTCGTGGAACGTCTGATTACGCCGAAGGTTGCACTAACCGTGGCAGAATATCTGGCATTTGAACAAAATATGCACATTCTGGTTATCCTGACTGATATGACTTCTTTCGCTGAAGCCATGCGTGAGGTTTCCTCTTCTAAGGGAGAAATTCCAAGTCGAAAAGGATTCCCGGGATATTTGTACAGTGAACTTGCTGCACTTTATGAAAGAGCCGGTATCGTACAGGGTGTCAATGGCTCTGTGACGCAGCTTCCGATCCTGACCATGCCAAACGATGATATCACGCACCCGATTCCTGACCTGACCGGATACATTACCGAAGGACAGATTGTTCTGGACCGCACCTTAAACGGACAGTCCATCTATCCGCCGATCAGTATCCTGCCTTCTCTTTCCCGTCTGATGAAGGACGGAATCGGAGCCGGATACACAAGAGAGGATCATCAGGATCTGGCAAACCAGTTATTCTCTGCTTACGCCAAAGTAGGCGATGCAAGAAACCTGGCTTCTGTTATCGGAGAAGATGAACTCTCCCCGATTGACAAACAGTATCTGGCATTCGGAAAAGAATTTGAAGAGAAATATATCGGGCAGGGTCCGGAAGAAAACCGCACCATGGAAGAAACCCTGAACCTTGGATGGGAACTTCTGGGACGTCTTCCAAAAGAAGAGCTGGATCGTGTGGATACGAAGATTCTGGATAAATACTATCACCCAACAATTTACGATGACACCACGACTGCCACATCCAGTCCGGGCTCCATCGCAAATCAGAACTAAAGGAGGGATTCTATGGATCCGCGTACATTTCCTACCAAAGGGAATCTCATGCTTGCCAAAAATTCCCTCACCCTTGCAAAACAAGGCTATGAACTGATGGACAAAAAACGAAACATTCTGATCCGGGAACTGATGGACCTGATCGATGAGGCACGAGATATCCAGGATGAGATCGACAGCACCTTTACCTATGCGTATCAGTGCCTGCAGCGTGCCAATATCGAGCATGGTATCAACATGGTCTCTCAGATTGCCTATACCGTTCCGATTGAAAACTCCATCACCATTCAGACCAGAAGTATTATGGGAACCGAGATTCCCCACGTAAAATACACCCCTTCCGTGCCTGCGCCGACCTACGCTTTCAGTACAACCCGCGAGAGCGTAGACCTGGCTGCAGATGCATTCCGAAAAGTAAAAGATCTGACGGTAAAACTTTCCATGGTGGAAAACGCAGCATATCGCCTTGCCACTAACATTAAAAAGACACAGAAGCGGGCAAATGCGCTGCAAAATATCACCATTCCAATGTATACGGAACTGGTTTACAATATCACCAATGCACTGGAAGAAAAAGAACGGGAAGAATTCACACGACTGAAAGTCATTAAGAGAATGAAACAGAAAAAATCGGGAGGATGATACTTGAAACAGGGGGACTGTCGGAATAGGCAGTCCCTTCTTCATATCTGCTTACTGCAACCCTGACATTCTTAAAGCATTATATTTACAAATATTTTCAGCTTCTTCTTGTGTAAAATCCATTTGTCCCAAAATATCACAATATGTATCGTAAATTTCTATTGCACGTATGCTTCTGCTATCGGGATAATCTGTTGCGAATACTAACTTTTCAACCCCTAAAGAACGCAAAACTATATTCGTATTTTCTATGCCCATTCTATCCACCAAATCAGGTAAGACCGCTGATAAATTAAAGTATGCATTTAATCCATATAATTCTTCATATTGGAATCCACCCAAATGAGCAATTGACAATCTAAGGTTTGAATATTTTCCAACTACATTTCTAATCCTGGCAGGAGAACATACATCATCCAATAATTTCTCCCTTGGATAAGAATGGAGTTCTATGAGAATTTTATGATCATTCGCATATTTTATGATTTGCTCATAATAATCTCCATCTATAGGATATCCCGTATTACTTGGATGAAGTTTGATGCCAATAAATTCTTTTTGCATTAACACTTGTTCTAGTTCAAACAACATATCCTCTATGTCTTTCCTGATGTCAACGTCAGCAAAACAATAAAATCTATTTATCTTACCGCTTATCATATTTTTCATATTCTTATTCACTGCTTCCACTGCTGGTTCCATAGAAAGCATATATGGATCATTAAATGGCATAATAAAAGCACATTCAATATTATATGTTTTCATTATTTTTTCATAATCATCTATAGAACCATTCACAATAAATCTTCCGTCATAATCTATATTAGCATCTATGACATCCTTTGGAGTCAAGTGAATATGTGCATCTATTTTAGGAATTTTTCTCCAGTCAACCATATATTTTCTCTCCCCGCTTTTCTCCTGTCTGATATCTCTTCAACTCTTCCAGTCTTCTAAAAAACATTTCCTTCCACTGTGTCTCATCCTCAAAAATATCAGGATCAATTTCTTTGATCTGAGGAAGCCCGATATACCCAACTGCTTCAATCGCCGCCTCACGCTGAGTTTTTCTTTCCGGATAAACAGTCTGACAGTTTGCTCCCTCTAAGGTATCATAACATCCAAAACTCTGGTTAAAATCCATGATCGGATACAGAGAAATGTAATCATTTGTCTCATTGTCCACCAAAAATCCCCAATTCTCCGGATGTCGGTCTATATTGCCAACCAGATAATCAAGAATATTCATTCCGTAATAAGTTTTTGGATCCTTTTTGATACACTCTTCTAATACATCGAGATCATGATTTTGTGCATATATTTCAAATGCCATTTTAGAAATAATGGAATAACGCTTTGAGGTTATGATACTGCTCTCTGTTACTCTTTGCCCACAATAAAAACCTTCGCGGTATACTACCTGTTTAAAATCAAAGCACTGGCACACTCTGCTCGCAACCAATTCTTTCTTTACTGCATTATCTCCACCGTCTTTCAAAAGGATAAACTCATTTTTTCTCCTGATCCAGGCTTTCGGAAAATAGCCTTTTGTGGACAAATCCGGCGCTAACTCCTGATTGGTAACTGTCATGGGTTTTCCCCGCAATGATAATTCTACAATTGCTTCATTCAATGAATTGTCATAGAGGTTCAACTGCTCATAGGAGATATCTTCCCCTTTTTCTTTTACCCAATACACATCCGTTAATGACACGCAATGATATGATAAAGAAATTTTTGCACGATCACGATCCGTCGTTGCCTGTGCCATTCCGATACTGTTTAAAATCTCTTTTGCATATTTACGATCCAAAGACAACACGCGTGAAGCACACCAATAATAGAAGTTATTCATATTATTGATCAATGTGTCAAAATCCCTTTCTTCCTCCAAATAAAGATCATAAGGAAAAAATTGAAGAGCCAGAATCACAGCTTCTCCTCTTGTGTTAATCTCCGCTATTTTCCTGTTTCCATGCATTACCTCATAATATGTCAGTCCCTTGTTTTCTTTTTTTTGAAGCATTCCCATTTTACTCTATTCTCCATTTTTAATTCATGAAATATCTTTCCAGACAAACTCCCCGACACCTTCACTTTACATCAAAATAGTATTTCATCTCTTTCTGAAACGAAGAATGTCTTGGATATTTTCTTTTATACTCCGCAAAAATTTCTTCTCTGGCTCTCGCCGTTCCCATATCTTCCTTGATTTCTCCTACCATTGCTAGCAAAACCGCAACTTCTGCGTATTGATTTTGATGCTTTCCTGACACGATTGCATCCGCTCTGCTATATACCGTTTTTTCCGCCCAAGACAGAATACTCTTCTTTTCTGCCTGTTCGATCGGGTAATACGCTTTCCATCTCTGAAAATAATTCCAGAATACACTTACCTTATGCAACTGGCTCTCTTCTATTATTTCCTGCTCAAATCCCATTACACAATCAGCATCTTTCATATCTGGGAATCCAACATAATTCGCAATACTCCCCGCGGCTTTAGAGGGCAGAGATTTACTATATAAATAGAGCAAAAACAACCGAATTCCATAGCGAATAAAAGAAGAACTCCATCCCAGAGAACCCGCCGGATTTTTAGATGCTGATTTCACAGATATAAAATCCCCCATATAAAAACTAAGAAAATAATAACTATAACCATCTATGATATTCCGGTGCAGTTCTGTATTCCTTATATCATTTTCACAATTTCCCCTGATTCTGTTTTTAAGCACTTCTTTTCCACGCATTCCATATTGCGCTGCCATTTCCTTTGTCCCAAACAGACGCAGAAAATTTTTCTCTGTTGACTCTGAGCAGAAACACTCCCAGCAAAACTTCATCATTTTTTCTTCATGTCCAAGACGGAATGAAGCATATGCGGCTTTCAAACATATCTCTGCTCTGATCTTCAATTGTCTGTTAACCTTCTCAAGAACTTTTTCCCCTGTTTTTTCTATCTTTTCATAATCCTGTGCTTTGCCATACACATCCATAGCAGCAAGATAAAGCGAAGGGTGTACTGCTGCACTTTCATCTGCAATATGGACAAGTCCGTCTATTCCCTGAGAATACAAGACTGCATCTTTTAAAAGCCGCCCTGCGATATCACCCTGTTTGTTTTTCAGAAGAACGATCCAATCCTCCCAGAATTGTTTCTGATCCTTCAGCGCTTCCCTTCCAACATGGAATATCTCTTCCATATGCAGGTTTTTAAAAGCAGAATGATTGAAATACAGATAAAGCATCTCTGCCCTTTTTTCCTTTTTCAACACCTGATAATTCGCATATAAGGTTTGTAATGCCAGCTGTTTCATATCTGTGGCAATAATACCATTCTCCGCCAGTGTATCCAAATCCACAAATTCCCCATCTTCATAATCCGTACCCACTTCCATTTCCCACAGCCACTCATAAATAGAATTTGCTTCCTGATAACGCCTGTCATTGATACAATCATTTGCAAATCGCATCATAAACATGATCTTATCCCCAATCTGCTGATTATCATAGTACTCTACTATCCATTCTCTATCCCAGTAATCGTCCCCGTAGTCCTCATATTCTTCTGTATCCAAATATAATTTACCGTCCTCTATCTGCTGCTTCCATTCTTCAATCTGCAACATTTTTTCATCAACAAATCCTTGGGACATCAGACTCTGAGGCGAAATATCGGCAGTATTCTCTTTCTCTGTACATTCTGTAATCAGATGCTGCAGATATTCATACTGCTCTTTCGACAGCCGCTTCGCTATCTTTTCTATGATTTTCTGTAACTCTTCTTTTGTCAGCTCATCCAATTTCAGGTTCATCTTCTTTTCCTCCTCTCAAGGACTCCAAGTTTTTTTCTTTTATTATTGTCAGCATAACATATATTTATATATTTCAACAGTCTCTATTATTTCTCATGGCAGGCTCTCCTCCACGCACAATACCCCCGAGGATATTACGTTATTGTCACAGCTTTCTATCCTTTTTATCTGCTCTGCTGTATTCAAAACATTTAATTGATATTCAGCAATTTCCTGTAAACTCTTAAATCGTTCTTCTTTCCCTTTTCTTTCTTTAATCATCTGTGCATTATGAGATTCCAGAATAGAAAGTACTGTCAATTCATTAATAGTTGCAAAATCTCTGACATTACTCTTTTTTGCTAATTCTGGATTAGCTTCTCTCCATGCTTTCGCTGTAAATCCAAATAGTGCCACATTTAATATGTCTGCTTCTTCTGCATATGCCAACCATTGTAGATTTTCCCTATAATTTATCTGTGGAAGCAAATAATTCTTCACTGCATCTGTCTGAATCAAATAATTACTTTTGCTGAGAAAACGTTTCGCATTCCATTCTATCTGTCTCGAGTTGTTTTCTTCTTCCTTCAAGCGTTGGAATTCTTTTATTAGATATAATTTAAACACCGGACTAATTGCAGCTGCAAACTCAAAAGCAAGATCTTTATGGGCGTAGGTTCCTCCATACTTTCCACGTTTTACATATAATCCTATAGCGTTTGTTTTATTAATCCATTCAGAAACACTGGGAGTAAATGTCAATAATCCCGCTTGCTTTTTAAAGTGTTCAGATTCGAACACTTTAAATTCCGGATTATATATTTGTTCCCATACAGACAGATATTCTAATGTTCCACGATTTCTCAACCAATTTCGCACTACATCTGCCGCTCTGGCAGAATTTGACTTTGCCTTTGCAATATCTGTAATGCAGATATAATCATCTAATTCTTCTTTTGAAATAGTAATTTTTACATTTTGAACATCTATAATTCTGTTCTTCATGCGTCATATCCTCTCTTACAATCCTCGTTTTATCTGTAGTACTTCTGCATATTTTAATAAACGATTATACAAATATTTATTTTCCTTTATGTTCTTTACGATCCCTACTTCTATTTCTGTTTCTCCTTCTAAGCGATACAAGTCACAAACTGAACGTTCAATATCATAAATATTATATGTTCCAAACTCCGTTTCTTGTTTTCTTATTCCAATATTAAAATTTCTATTTGAAAAATAATGCCTTTGTATCATAAAGTCCATTTTCATCATACTTCGATCTGTTCTTTCTGTAGCTACAGATAAATAATCTGGTTCAGCAGACAATACTCCCTGATAGTAAAGTGCACTATTCATACAAATAACTGCATCAGGATTGCTTAGACTCACTTCGATACATTTATAATCAAACGGCTTCTTACATTGTTTACCTGAAAGCCAATAATGTCCATAGCACACCTTTTGTAAATAACCTTCATTTACTAAAGTGGAAATCTGACGATTGGAAAATCCTTCTGCCAAAAGATTTTTTGTCTCTACATAACCTCTGTATTTTCTATATAATGTTTCAATTTTTATATATGTATTCTCTCTCATATTTTCTCCAATGCATTTCTTATTACACACATTATTGCATTTTCCCTTACACATGTCAATGTCATTTTTAAAATGGCAGGCTCTCCTCCACACACAGCACCCCATACCCCAGCTGATTATTCGGCCACTGCTCATACCCCGGCAGATGTCTTGCCCCTCTTCTCAGATACGCTTTCACCTTCTCCCCATACAGATATGGATCATTCCCGCGGATAATTCCCCACTCCATCAACAATGCCGCACTTCCTGTCACAAACGGCACTGCAAATGAGGTACCTGAATATTCTCCGTAACCGCCTCCTGCCTTGGCTGTCGTTACCCGCACTCCCGGTGCTGCAAGATCGGGCTTTTGCACCCACATCTCTGCATTCTTCTCCAGTGCGCCGCGTCCGGAAAAATCTGCATAGGAAAAACTTCTTGCATCGTAAGCTCCCACTGTTACTACTCTGGATGCAGTTGACGGAATGGTAAGTGTATCACTGCTCACAGGGTTTAAAAAAGCTGTGCCCTGATTCAAAACACTCTGACTCGGAAGCCACATCTGATAAATTCCCGTCACAACTTTTCTCGGAGTCAACACAATCTGCCAGACTCCACTGTCAATATAAGAACCCGTTGGGATGAAATCAAAATAAATCTCCTGATTGGTCTGATATGGACTTGGTTTGCCATAGTAAAGCAGGATTTCTGTTCCCCCGATTCGAAATCTCTGCGTTCCGAGCCTTTCGGAAATTGGCCCTACACGAACCCCTGACGGCCCGATCACCGAAATATCCACCTCATCTACATAAGATTTCCAGAGCTGTACATTCAGAGCAGGTTCTCTCTGCTGCACTCCCAACTCTACTCTTTGCTCTTCCCGCTCTTTTAACATGCCGGAAGTATGCCCTGCGGATGTTCCCTCGTTTCCGCTCCCAACACAGATCACACTTTTCCAGTAATTCGACATATCATCCAGATATCGTTCCAACAGAGAAGTTCCTTCATGTGTTCATTATAACTAGGGGAAAATTACTGTAAAAAAATTTGCAGTCTTTACACTGCCTGTTTTTCTACCGGATAAGGCGACTGATACTTAAATACAATATCAATGCTCTTATCTCCATTCACAACAATTTTTTCAATCAATTCTGTCACAATTTCTCTTGTCACTTCGGATAATGTTCCATACTTGATAAATTTCTCTATCCAGTTTTCATAAGATTCTTCTGCCTCTCCAAAGCTGTCTTTCTCTTGTTCTGCCAACTGAATCTTCGCCCTGATATCTTTATCCTGCTTTTCATATTCTGCCTTATAGGAGAGATATTCTTCTTTATCCAGAACACCATCTACATAATTTTCGTAAGTTTTCTTTTTATACTTTTGGACAGCCGCAAGTTCTTTTTGTAACCGTTCAATCTGCTGGTCTGCTTCTGCACATCGTCTCTGCACCTCCTTCTTCCTATCTGCTACTTTTAATATTTCATCCTTATCACTTTCTTTCAGTGCCAGTTCCGCTTGTCTTTGGATTTCATTTTTTACAATAGAATCCAATACTTCTTTTTTAATGAAATGAGAATAACAAACTGTGTTTCCTTTTTTGTGATAGGTACCGCACTCATAACCGTCCCGACAAGTAACCCTCTGGAAATTATATCCGCAATCTCCACAAACAATAATTCCTGCGTATGGATTTACCTTTCTCACTTCGCTATTAAATCCCGGTGTCCGTGTTCTTTTCTTCATAAGTTCCTGTACCTGCTCAAAAGTATCTTTGCTAATAATTGCTTCGTGCATTCCTTCCACAATATACTGCTGTTCCTCTGGAATATATTGATACTTTTCCACTTTATAGGATATCTTTTCTGATTTATGCTGTACCATAGCCCCTGTATAAACTCTGTTTCGCAAAATTACATTGATCGTAGGATATGCCCAGCCCTTTGCACCCGCTTTTTCTAATGCATTGGCATATTTCAATCCCTGCACCTTTCTCTTATACTCTGACGGTGTCAGAATTCCTTCCTGATTCAGTTTCTTTGCAATACCATCCCTGGAATATCCTTCCAAACTCATATAAAAGATTCTCCGTACCACTTTAGCTGCTTCTTCATCTACAAGAAAATGATGCTTATCTGCCGGATCTTTTACATATCCATATGGGGCAAACCCAGACATAAACTGTCCCCGTTTCTTCTGGGCGGTCAATGCACCTCTGATTTTCTTAGATATATCACGACTATACATATCATTAAACAACGTCTTAAACTGTGCCAATTCTTCATTACTGTGATGAACAGAATCCACGCCATCCAAAATTGCAATATAACGCACACCCAAAGATGGAAAAACACGCTCAATATAGTTACTGGTTTCAATATGTTCACGCCCAAGCCGGGAAATATCTTTCGTAATAACGCCTTGAATTTTCCCTTTGTAGATATCCTCCATCATCCGCTGAAATTCCGGTCTATTCGCAAAATAAAGCCCCGAATAACCGTCATCAATATAAATATCTGCGATTTCCAGATCCTCTGATTTAGTCACATACTCACGAATCAGTTTCATCTGATTTTCAATACTCTCACTAACTTTATTCTCTCCATCATCCTTCGACAGACGACAATATACACCCATCTGATACATCATATCACCCCATCTTTCTCAAGTATTCTATCTGGTGAACTCTCTACTGAAGCAAACTTAAAATATATATCTATTTTCTGCTCTGGATATACATAAATTTTATCAACTAACTCCACAAGCGCTTCTCTGGTAAGCTGCTTTACCGTTATTCTTCTGCGATTAAAGTGCTCCAACCATATCTTTGTTTCATTGACCGCCGCCCGCTGCCTTTGCTCTTCATGGTTCAGTTCTGATAATTCTTTTTGATATTTCTGATTCTCTGTTTCATACATCTGTTTTAATTCCAGATATTCCTCTTTGGAAAGTACTTCATCCATAAACTGTTCATATGCTCGTTTCCGGTATTCCAGATTTCTTTCTATTTTTGCCTGCAATTTTGCAATTTTACCATCCAGTTCCGGCTGTTTCTGTCTGATCTGAGTTTCCAGATTCTTCATATCCATCTTCATCTGTTTCAATTGCTGGTTGATTGCAAATACAACCAGTTCATCCAGCTTTTCAAATGTAATATGATTCAGCTCACAGTAATTCTGCCCCTGCTTCTGATGAAAACCACACATATATCCGTCATAGTCTTTATGAGATGCCAGATAACGTTTTCGCATGGCTGTTTTACATTTCCCACAAAAGAGCAGTCCCACATATTTATGTGGTTCATTGTTTTTATCAAAATAGGAAACTCTGCGCCCCTTTCTTATTTGCTGAACCCTATCAAACTCTTCTTTAGAAATGATTGCCTCATGTGCATCCGGCACCAGCTCCATTTCTTCCAGGGGAATTGCCTTTTTGTATTTCAGCTTATAAGACGGTCTTTCATGTTTCCGAATCACAACCGCCCCAGTATAGACCGGATTCTTTAAAATTCCACTTACAGTAGACGATGTCCACAGACCTTTTCCCGAATCCCATACATAATTGGTTTTTAAAACTTCCTTTTTATATTTTGCGGGACAAGGGATTTCATCTTCATTCAAAGTCCTGCAAATAACCGTACAGCCAAATCCATTTTGATACATTCTGTAAATTCTTCGAACAACCTCGGCTGCATAAGGATCAATTTCCAGATGATTATGAATTGTTTTACTTTTCACATATCCAAAGGGGGGCTGTTTCGGAGTATATTCGCCCATACTTCTTTTGGTCTGAATCGTTGTCTTAATCTTTCTGGATGTATCTCTCAAATACATATCATTCAGCAAAGTTTTTATTTCTAACATTTCATCATAAGTTCCAACGGCTGAATCATAATTATCCAGAATCGAAACAATCCGAATCTGTTTCTCCGGGAAATATTTGCCTAGATAATAGTTGGTATCAATATGTTCTCTTCCAAGTCGAGATACGTCCTTAAAAATCACCATATTGATAACACCAAGCTCAATATCTGCCAGCATCCTCCGAAATTCAGTTCTTTCAAAATTACTTCCAGAAGCCCCATCGTCTACATAAACTTTTTTCTCTGCAATATCTTTATTCTCTGCAATATAATCTCTTGCCATCTGAATCTGAGAGTGAATACTATTGCTGTATTCACCCTCTTTATTTTGCTCTTCAATGGAAATTCGGCAATAAATTCCTGCCTGATACATTCTATCCCTCTTTTCATCGGTCTTGCGTAGTCATTGTCTTTAATTGTCTTTATTTTACAACAAGAACTTAAGAAAATCAACCTGCAATTTTTCGTTCAGTAAGATTCTGAATGCACTGGATCAATGTCTTTTCCCCATTAAAATGCACTCGAATCTGATATCCTGCATGTTCATAGCTTACATTCTCTTTTTGGATTTCTTTTTTTGTATCCAGAACTTCTACAGAATCAAATAACGTATTCATGCTATATGCCTCCTTCAGCATACAGTTCTCTCTACATCCTATGCCGGCAGGATTGTACAAAAGTTCTGTATGAATTGAATTCGGCTTTCGAAAGCCTGATTACATTCTAAAATTATTCTGCACCAATCACATTGAATTGAAATTGACCGCAGATTGAGTTTTTAAGATTCATTTTCTTCCTATACAGTATCAATTCCTATTGTCCGGAACATTTGTTCGTGTTATAATAAAAAGACTTTAAGAATATAAAACACGAAAACCAAAGGAGGGATTTCTGTTGGAACGATGTGATTTTTCTTCTATTAGCACATGCCTAAAAAATCAAATCAGTGAAAGCAATCAGATGAACCAACCTGATTTTTTATACGAATTATTTGAAGATTTTATGAATGATCCGATAAATGAAGATTTTTCTATGGATAATGGTCTAATTTGCCGCTGGATAACCGGACAAGCAAAAATCAGTCCCAAAATAACCTCATATTATGCAAAACCCAGCAATCAGAAAAAACTGGCAACAACCATTCAGCGGAACTTACTTCCCTTAATGGCAGACTGCAACATGGTTATACAGGACATTTACACGTTATTCATACAGGACGATACGATTTCGGATACAAAAAAGCAGGAACTTGTATCTCTATATAAACCTTCTGATTCAAGGCTGTTGTTTTTAGCAAAAGTACTTTCTTTTGGTATGGAACGGCAATTTATTAAACGTGATACAAGAAATCAAAAACTGATTGCAGGAGGTGTTCTATCTCCGATTGTTCTGGATTACATTATGGACAGCGAAGTCCCAAAACCATGCCGTCATTTTCTAGGAAGAGAAGAAGAACTGGATGAACTCCATACTTTGTTTGAAGAGAACCGACATATATTTCTTTATGGAATTGCCGGAATTGGAAAAAGCGAGCTTGCTAAAGCCTATGCAAAGCAATACAGAAAACAGTACACCAATATTCTCTATATGGAATACACCGGTAATCTATATCAAGATATTGTAGACATGGATTTTATTGATGATCCACCAGAAATCAGTGAGCAGGAACGTTTTCAAAGACATAACCGTTTCTTACGCTCTTTGAAATCTGATACACTGCTGATCATAGACAATTTTAATGTCACATCCACACAGGACAGTTGCCTGTCAGTCGTATTAAAATACCGTTGCCGGGTTTTATTTACAACCAGAAGCCAACTGTCTGAATACTGTAGTTTTCAATTAAAAGAACTGAAAGATATACCCACTCTTTTTCAACTGACATCTGTATTTTATTCAGAAGCAGAGGAAAACCGGGCAATCGTAGAAAAAATCATAGAAACTGTACACTACCATACTTTTGCTGTCGAACTGGCAGCCAAACTTCTGGAAAATGGAATTTTAACTCCAGAGCAATTATTGATAAAACTTCAAGAGGAAAAGGCTTCTCTTCATAATGAAGATAAGATTAAAGTAATGAAAGATGGTCAGAGCAAAAAAGCCACCTATTACAACCATATCCATACCCTGTTTTCGTTATACTCCTTATCACGGAAACAGCAGGATATTATGTGCAATATGTGTTTTATGCCTTCATCTGGTATTTCTGCCCGTATATTTTCCAAATGGCTGGAGCTGCCTACTTTAAATGACGTGAATGATCTGATCGAGACAGGTTTTGTACAGTCAAGTCTCCGGCATACTATTTCTCTGCATCCAATGATTCAGGAAATTGCAGTTTCCGAGACCGCACCTTCTGTTACAAGCTGCCACACGTTATTGGATTCTCTGCAAAAAATATGTTTGATGCATGGCATTGAAGTTAGCTATTATAAAAAATTATTTCAAACAGTAGAAAACATCATGCTTTTCATTGAAAAGGACGATATTCCCCAATACCTGTTATTTTTAGAAGATGTTTTTCCATATATGGAGAAGTACCACTATCAAAAGGGTATGAAAAAAATCATCCAGGAACTACAGCATTTTATAAAAGCAAATACTTACGGGACTGCATCTGACCGTGCCTTACTATTGGATTATCAGGCAACTCTGGAACCCAAAACAGAAAAAGCGATAAAATTAGAAAAAGAAGCACTTGCTCAAATAAAAGAAACCACAAAAGAAAATGCCCACCTGGTTTCCAACCTCCATTCCAATCTTGGAGGGCTTTACCGAATCAACGGACAACTTGATCTCGCTAAAAGGCACATGAAAATGGGTATCTCTCTTTTACAACAATACCAGCTTCTTTATACTAATGACAGTATTCCTCAGATTAATAATTATGCTGTCCTCTTAATTGAAATACAAGAACCTGACCTTGCCCTGTCTGCTCTTCAGAAATTAGCACAGATTATCAAAGAATATAATTCAAACCACTGTTTGGATTATGCCCAGGTACAGGAATCCCTTGGAAGTATCTGCCTGATCACTGCAAATATTTCGCAAGCGAAAACCCATTTTAAAAAAGCCTTGAAAATTTATGAGGATATATGGGCAGACGAACCCGAATTGATTGAAGAAAAATATCAAGCAATTCAAGAATTGTATCCACAAGCTGGAATTGCTCTGGCAAAAAGTATTCTTCTCACCAAGCACTAACGGTTCCTACAAACACTTGTAAAATATATTGCCTCAATAATGTAAACGCCTAGTTTTGAGATACACTCCAAGACTAGGCGCTTGTCCATTTCCATTTTTTCTTAGACATGGAGCGTTTACATAAGGATCACTTTTCTTTTTTTGACACTTTTCGCTCCTCCTATCTCAAATTTTTTATAGTCTAGGTATATTGCCTTCATCAATGCCTGAGAACTTGTAAATATGCTCCTCTGCTTGTTCAATCTGCGATACATTACAATCATCTCGTCATCAACCTACTGTTTGATACAATATGTCAAATGCATAGTGGCTCAGTTCTATTAGAAATTTATATCTCTAACTCCGCACCAATTCTAAAATTCCTTTTGAAAGGCGATATACTTTATCAACACTTTCCAGTTCTTTATACTTATGCGTAATAAAAACGATAGTCTTATTTTTTAATTCACTATGTAATAACTCACGTAAAGCTTCATTTGATTCAACATCAAATCCTTCTGTAGCCTCATCCATAAGTAAAATGTCTGCATTTTTCAGCAGAGCCCTAGCTACAGCTATCTTTTGTCTTTCTCCTCCAGAAAGTTTTGCACCATCTTGTCCAATTTTTTGTCCAAATCCATGATCCAATTTTTCAATAAAACCTAAAGCACCACTTTTTCTACATGCTTCAACAACTGCATCTCTTGACGCCTTTCCATCGATATTAACATTCTCCTCTATAGTCCCTTGGAATAGATATGGTCTTTGGCTTATAACCGCAATTCTATTTCTCATATCTTGTATATCCATCAATTCCACAGGAGCTCCATACAATTTTATTATTCCTTTTTGTGGCCGGTAGAATCCCGCCAAAAGGTTCAAAAGTGTTGATTTGCCACTTCCATTTTCTCCTACGATCGCAATTCGTTCCCCTTTTTTTACACATAGTGAAATACCATTTAAAATAGGGTGTCCTGGTTCATAACCAAAGACAAGATTTTTTACTTCAAAAACCATATCCCTATCTTGATAAATTTTCTCAGGTTTCATTTCACATAATTTCATTTCCAATTCTTCCGGTTGTCCCCATAACTCAAAAAGACGTTTTGCCGATGGCTCAATTTGCGCAAAATAATATTTAATGTTTATCAATGCTGAAATTGGATTTACAACATATGCACTATATGTAATAAAAGCAAATGCTCCGCCTATAGTGAATTCTCCTTTTATTATAAAAAGCCCACTTAATATATATAATAACGCATTTACAACCGTGTCTATTACTACAACACTGACAGTACTATATTCATCTAGCATTGCGTTCTTTTTATATGAATCCATCAAATCTTTTTGCAGACCTTCAAATTGAGATTTTTTTACCTGAAACAGATTCCAGAGCTTCATTTCATGAATTCCATTTATACACTCGGCAAACCAACTCATAAACTTTCGTTTATCCTCAATCCACTGTTCAAACACTTCCCGTTTCTTGTTTGCACAATAGGACACTATTATAAATTTCAGTGGAATAATTGCTTCTATCAATATTGCTAATTTCCAGTCTAATAAGGACAGCCCAACTACTCCTCCTATTATTTGGAGAATTGATGATATAGAAAACTGAGTAATCTGATCCACAACAGATGACACATTATCAATATCCATACCAATTGTATTTATAATCTCTGCACTTCCTCTTTCAGCAAAATACTGTATTTTCATCCTATTGATTTTCCAGTAAGTCTTTTTATAGAGAGAATGTGTAAACTGATTATGTACATTTGAAAATAATTTTGTTTGGATTATATTTAACTCTTGCTGGGTTAAAGAAATTATTATTAATATAACAGAAAATAAAAGAATGTATTTCATGTTTTTCTGCAATATACCACAATCTGTTATTTGTCTTATAAGCAGTGGGTGTATAAACGTTATGAATGATGAACCCAAAAGGCAACAGATAATCCCTGGAAAATACTTTTTATATTCACACAACATTTTACAAATTCGATACCATGTTTTCCCATTTTCTCTCATATCCAATTGCCATCCTCACTATTCGTTAAGCAAAATATTGACAAACAAGCTCATATATATCCTCTATATTGTAAGTTATTCCTATTCGATCTTCTGCATACAATTCATACATATTATTTTTACGCACAATATACATATCTATATCTGATGCCTTACTACTTTCAAATATTTCTTCCTCTTGATTCAAAAGAATAATATCAGGTTCATAAGCTATATATACTGTATAAAGGATATCGTTCAATGACTCATTGGAATCGTCATAATATTCTAAAGGAATTACATTTTCATCTAAAGGATTTTTCTGCAGATTTATTGCGTAATAACCGTTCTGACTAAACATCACTTTTAGCTGTATCATTTCCTCGTAATCTAAATCAATACCGGCAATTACCGGTATCTCTATATTGGTTTTATCCCTTATTACATTTTCTAGTATATCCGGATAATCAGATTTATGCGTTGCTATAGTCATCAAAAAGTCCATAACATCATCAAATCCTGCTGTGGGCTTTCTGTTTAAATATGTAGCAATATGTCCAGTGACAACAGGAGCCGCATAACTATTGGCTTGATTTACGATCCCATTCCACGAAAAATTTGCTATAATAGAATTCTCAATATTATAACCTTTTTGTTCTTGAAACAGAATTTGACCATTTCCCAAAAGACCATAACGATCCTGCCTGACACCAAAAACACCTGGATATGCAGCTGGATAAGTCTTTATATTTCTGTTATGATATGCTGCTACTATAATCGCATCAGCATCAAGTAATCTTTTTATTTGAATCCATAAGGGTTTAATATCAAAATAATTGATTGTTCCAAGACTCATGTGAATTAACTTTATTTTATTTTGAATACACCATTCCAAAGCTTCCAGCAAAACTGTGATCTGTGTTGTTCCTGCAGAGTCAGTCACATTCAAGTCCCATAATTCTATATCACTACATATGCTTGTGATAATTCCGACGCATACAGCGCCATGGAATGATTTATCGTCTTTATACTCACTTGGATCGCATTTAGAAGCCAAAAAAGATTTATGAACAATCCTTTGATTCCTGTTATTTCTCATATGATAAGGTATACCGTTATCAATCAATGCGAGCTTAATCATTTGCACTATTCCTATTCTTACCTGTTATATATCCAAGCCAAATATCGCATATTTATTATTCTCATGATAAACCTTGTAATTCTATGGTCAATAAAAATTCAAGTGTCGCTGAACCCTAATATGCTTCTCCAATCACACTGCCATCATAAGCATTGATCACATAAGAAAGCTCCTGTAGAGAATTTCCACCAATACTTTCCCTGACAGTAAAAATCCATGCTGGAACCAACCATGCGTGTTTCGGCTCCTGATAGGCTGTGGTATAAGTATACTGCAATTTTGCGTTTACCACATCATACTCCAGTGCGGTAGTGTCGTTGGCAGACTGGCCTTTTCCGGAATACCAATAAAAAATCTGATCTGTCAGCTTTGCCTGTATTTTTTCAAAAGGCAGAAGCTTTGTATTTTCCGTCACCGTACAGACTTCTTCCGATATCCCATCCCATTTAAAATATTTAATTCCTTCCTCTGTTATCAGAATAGAGATTGTTTCTACCTGGAACGGAGGCACATAACTATCCACTGTTTCTTCCGCAACCACGCCATCAGGAACTGAAGTAATACCCTCTACACTTTTCGAAAAACAATACAGATATCCCGGTAATCCTCTATCCAGATCTCCCTGCCACAAAGCATCACTACCAAGTCCCAGACCATTGCGCTCTGAACATGCGCCATTCGGGAACCACACGGTACGATCAGAATCTACAAGGCCCATTCCATCGATACCTAAATCCTCTAAAACTTGTTCTGCCTGTTCCTTTCCATCTTCCTCTGTAAAGGTGATCTTGTCCATGCACTTTCGATACGCATCTGCCAGTTCATGAAATTTCTCTGTATAGCCGTTGGTATCCATGCCAAAGCTACTGTAATACTCACTCTGCATTTCCTCAGTTTCTATTGTTTCTTCTTCTATAAAATTAGAACCCTCCATCCAGAGAAAACTACTGTCATTGTCAATTTCCTGATTATACCGCTCTGCTTCTATATATGCCTTCCTGTCCTCGCCCACATCTGCAGTAAAATAATCCTCTGTATCTGTGTTTTCCAATTCAGTACTCATCCAACTCCGTGCCGCTTCCACACCGTGATCCTCTGTTTTTTTTTGAAATTTTATCTCCATCTTTTCCGGTGCAGACGCTTCATCCGGTGCAAGCTCCATCCCCTCTCGGGTTGCGTTTTGAATCCCTGCAATCGATGTAGAATATGCTGATTGCAAGTAACTTCCTTCCTTGCTGGAAATCCTGTCTAACACTTCCTGATACGCATCCTTTGTCACCATCTGTGGCATATATAGTTCCTCACCGTCCGTAAAATAATCAATCAATCCATTCAGTTCTTCCTGCGTTAACTCGTGATTTTGCATCTCTATGACTGGAAGATTGCCAATGCTTTGTTCGCCCAACTTAATATCTGCCTGGATAACCACACGGTCGTTGCTTTTCTTTTCTTCAAATTTCCAATGCGTTGGAACATTTGTCTCTCTCTTTTCTCCTTTTTTAAGAGGTTCACAGACAGCCGCCTCGCTAATCCCATCCACTTTGCTGACTACCGAACTCTCCTCTGGTGTTTCCTGACAGCTGGAAAGAATAATACACAACGCACCTACCATAATTGCTAGAACACTTTTTTTCATTTTTCCTCCATATATCTTATAGAATTGTCGCTTTTTCACGAAACTTCAATTATAAACTCTTTAACTTATAAATACCTTCCTGACACTATTAACGTTTTCGTATATTTTTTAGAAACAGACTACCTTATTTATTTTGGAATTTGCGCCAAACAATATGCACACATTCTCAAATTCCAACATCCTAAACATTTTTCTTTAATCATCTTACCATGGTTAAGTAGGAAACTCATTTTATCAAAATCAAATCCCGAATCCAAACTTCCGATGCACATTTCTGAATCTTCTTCCGAAACTCTTTCACATGGAAAAAATTCACCTTTTGTATCCACAAATAGTCTTCTAACTGCAGGAATGCATGGACCACCATGATGTGTTTTTTTGCCTTCAGCAACATGACTATGTAGCTGTTCATATAATAACTCAATATCTTGCAGTTCTCTTCGCAACAATCGACTTTGTGCATCCCATTTTCGCTTCTCTAATACAGATAAAATCATCTTTATATATGCTAGTCGATGTACTCTGAAATTTTTTTGTGTTATGCGCGACAATGTCTCATCTTTTAAACCAACTGGATTTACATAATTGAAATTCACTGTCCCTGCTTCAAACAGCTCTTCTTCCGAATAAAATCGATATATATTTTCAAGATCTGATGAAGAACTAATAACACAATTAAACAAAACTTTTGAATAGTACTCTTCATTGTAAGCTTTCAGTCTACTCAAATTTTCTAAAATAATGTCAAATGAACCTTTTCCTGTTTTAAATCTTCGATTTATATCGTGACTTTTCTTATCACCATCAAGGCTAATCATAAGATTAAACTCATATTTTACCAAAAATTCTATGACATCTTCTGTCATTAAAGTCCCATTAGTCGTCATAGTAAAAAGAATTTTTTTATCCCCTTTACGTTGTAAAATATAGGAAACACATTTCTTAATCAATTCAAATTCCAGAAGAGGCTCACCCCCATAAAATGATAATGCAAGTTGATCCGCTTTTTCGCTTCTTTTCAAATAAAAGTCTATTGCTTTTTTGGCTGTCTCGAAATCCATCCTATTTGACGTATGGGAACGATTATAGTAGTTTCCAGAATATGCACAATATTTGCATCTCAAATTACACTGCTGAGTTACCTGCAAAATCAGATTGCCCATATAATGTTCTGCCAACAAATGTAAGTTTTCTGTCTCAGGATGCTCAATTTCTTCTATCGCAGTCTCACGCAATAATCCGCTTTTCACAAACCGTCTTAACACTCCATCAGGAACCAATTTTGTCTTTTCCACAGTTTTTAATATCTGATATTCTTCATCATTCACCATAACTACAGAATCCAAAGAACGATCATAAAAATATTTCTGCATTGGTGTTTGAATGCATTTAATTAATACCTTTCCCATATTCTTTCCCCCGTATTTTTATTTTATCTGCGTCAGGACACCTGCATCCATCTCACAGATCGTATCGCAGAGCCATTCGATCTCCAGCATGTTATGTGCTGCGATAAGAATAGTCTTCCCTCGTTCCTTTAATCCCCGCAAAAGCTCGCAGACCTCTCCTGCCCCCTGCTTGTCCAGACCATTAAAAGGCTCGTCCAATATCAAAAGCTCCGGATCTTCCATGATTGCCTGTGCGATACCAAGACGTTCACGCATTCCAAGAGAATACTGTCCTACCTTCTTTTTAGACAGAGGATCAAGCCCTAGGGCACGCATCGTCGCCCTCACATCGTCATCGGAAATACGGTGTTTCAGAGACGCCAGTCTCTTTAAATTCGCAAAACCGCTGAGATCCAGAAAGAAGCCAGGGTTTTCAATGATAATGCCTACGGAATCTGGAAAGTCCAGCTCCTTCCCGATCTGTTTTCCCCCTACGAGCACTGTGCCGCTCTCAGGTTGTAAAAATCCACAGATGCATTTAAACATTACGGTTTTCCCTGAACCGTTAAACCCCATAATCCCATGAATCTTCCCTTTTTCAAAATCATGGGTAATGTTCTTTAATACTTTTTCTTTTTGAAAGGATTTTGTCAGTCCCTTCAACCTGATTGCATATTCCATTTTGCCCTCCATTTATTCGTTTGTCTGCGTAAAAGAGAAATTATAGCCCTTAATTCGGACGGCTGACAAGCCGATCAGCGCTATGATTAATATTGCAAATATGAACATGCTCATCCCGATCCCTGGCAGGTAATCATAACCAAAGCTGTGCATGGGAAAGGTAGCTTGGTTCAACGGAGACAGCCAGCCGCAGAACACGTTCGCCCTATATTCCTGACTTTCTGTAAAATGAAACAGTTTCCGGAAAACATCTGGGTTCAGCAGGAGCCCATACAGACTGACTGCAAAAGCACCGATCACCCCTGCCATATTTCCCGCAGCCAGATTTAAAAACAACATGAGAACTGCGATAAAAAGAGTATATAAAAGTACAAGTCCAAACACTATTGCTGCGCACATATAAGGAGTTGAGCTTTCCATTGTTTTTATGGAAACAGGAACGGTTATGCTCTCCCCACCGCATAGCCCAACATTGCCGCTGTTTCGCTCCACACATTTCCCGTAAAGGAAAAGGGAGCTCCCATAATTCCAAGCATCACAGCCAAAAAAATATTATAGATCACAGTCGCCAGGATCACATAGATAATCTGACCCGCAAGCCATATCTTCCGTTTTGTGCGTACAAGCCAATACGGAGTTGCCTGACTGATAAATGGCATGTCCGCAAAGAGCAGGATTAAAAGCAGGGAGGACAGCATAACAGAGGATGCATCCCCATATGTCCAAATAAACGGCTCGAATACCTGAAGGATTGTCTCATATTTTATCGCATGGGAAATAATCTGATCCGACAGCATCAGACATAATATAGCTGCCAAAATAAAGGTCATCCAGATCCTCGGACTTTTTTTCCATCCATAGAAATTCTGGCCTGCAATCCAAAAAGCCTGTTTAATATCACGCATACCGCAACCTTCTTTCTATTGCGCACATAAAGATCAGTGCCGTTAAAAAACTTCCAACCGCTAATATAGCAATGCAGAAGATATCATTGTAGTAAATAGACGCCGCCCAATAGCGGGGACTCAGAAAGAATGCTTTTTGATAGTAACGCTCCTGAAATACGGTCAGGACATAATAAAGAATAAAAGGAACGGCATAGGACATATAGCGATTTTTTGTTATGACAGCCGACGTACCGCCAATTAGCGCCCAAAAAGCGCCATTTAAAAACAATCTCAGAAAGCTTACCGCCGTTCTGCCCACAAGCACTGCCATCTCATAATTTCCGTCAATCAGAGAAGGATACTGACCGAACCTCAGTATACAGATTACAAGAAGGAACACCATGGCTAAAAAAGCTGTCAAACCTCCGGAGACCAACAATCCTGCTGCTTTTCCTACGAGATACTGTTTTCTCCCTGAACGGATATAACTGAACAGAAAAAAACGACTGTGCAGCTCAGCCTCCGTATTCTCTCCACCCGCAAAAGCAACGGCAATGGGAACAAACAGAAGCATATTAACGCTGTTCATACAATAGGTGTATGCTACGAACCAGCCTGGTCCTTCTGCAGATCCGCCTGCATTTATGATCTTCTGCAACATCTCATGCTCAGACATCAGGGTAGCCGAAACGATTAGAAAAATCCCCAAAATAAAGCGAATGCTTCGAATATTGTTTTTTATGTCCGTTGCCAACACATTTCTCATACGCTTTTCTCCTCACTTCAAACAGCTATAGACTTGATTTTTTTATTTTTATAAAATCCTAGTTTTTTGCAATAATATCACTATTTGTATAAAACTACACTCCTTATCAAACAACAGTTAAGGACTTGCAAAAACTGTTGTTCCTACTGAAAGCATTGCAACAGCTGTAAAAATTGATAATATTTTAAATTTTCTATTATTCTAAGTTCTACAAATACATAAGCCGCCAGTTAAGTACGATTAGTTTTATTATAATTCAATAAATTCCATCCAACTTTCCACATTTTATTGTACAATTTTACCATTTATATAATAACATGTCAACATTTAATGAACGTTTATAACAAAAAAATGCAGGGCTATAAAAAACTAAAGAAATTGCTCTATTTTACAAAATTATATCCTATTTTTCAATTCCAACTCAATTTTCCCTCAATGTCTTTTTCCTCCAACTTTCGTATGCTTATCTCACAGCAAAGCAGTACCACACCGGTACAGCCTGCTGAATTAATCAATACGAAAATGGAGGTGTTTTTTATGCGAGAACTCAGAAACACAAAAATCATTGCTGTAGATCACGGCTACGGCAACATGAAAACAGCAAATACCGTCACACCAACCGGAATCAAAGCCTATGAAACAGAACCCATCTTCACCGGGAATATTCTGGAATATAACGGCATTTACTACCGGATTGGCGAAGGACACAAAGAATTTATCCCAGATAAAGCTATGGACGAAGAATATTATCTTCTAACTCTCATGGCGATTGCAAGGGAACTGAATGTCTTTTCCATCCGTGAAGCAGACGTTCATCTGGCTGCCGGGCTTCCTCTGACATGGATCAGAAACCAGAGAGAAGATTTCCGTTCCTATCTGCTCCAGAATCCAGAAGTCCATTACCGATTTAACAGCAAAGAGTATCATCTCCGTTTTGTGGGATGCAGCCTTTACCCGCAGGGATATCCGGCTATCGTAAACCGACTTGGAGATTTCAAGGGGACAAATCTTCTTGCAGATATCGGCAACGGAACCATGAACATTCTGTATATCAATAATAAGAAAGCACAGGAAAGCCGGTGCTGGACAGAAAAGTTTGGCGTAAACCAATGCATGATTGCCGCTAAAAACGCTGTTCTGGACAACTTCGGAGTAAAGATTGAAGAATCTACCGTAGAGCAGATTCTGCGGTTTGGAACCGCTGACATTTCAGCGTCTTATCTGGATTGTATTACTGCTGTTGCCAGACAGTATGTCACAGATATTTTTGCCACGCTCCGCAAATATGAATACAATCCTGGCCTGATGCGCCTGTATGTGGTCGGAGGCGGTGGATGCCTGATCCGTAACTTTGGAGCGTATGACAAATCACGAGTTACCATCCTTGATGATATCTGTGCCACTGCCAAAGGTTATGAATCTCTGGCTTATATGAGCCTGAAAAGGAGGGGATAAGCCATGCAGAACCATATCCGCAACACAAACCTGCGATTTAATCTGGACAAAGACCAGCAGCGGAGAGCCTGGGAATATTTACAGACGATGGACAGACAGAATTTTAAATCTTACAGCCAGGTAATCTCCCTTGCACTGGTCGATTATTTTGACCGCTACTACCGCACTCAGGCTGATCCCTATCTGGAAACAAGGGAACGGGAAGAACTTTTTGTGAAACAGATTGTAGAAGCAGTAGAACACAGCCTGAAACAGTCATTGCCGATTTTTCTGTCCGGGCTGACTGCAGGCATGTTGGAAAGGGAATCCCCCATCAGGATGCCCTTTCCAGCTCCTGAAAAAGAACAGCCGGATCGTGATATAGACTGGGATTTTCTTGGAGAATAAACCATTGTGATTGGAGGTGAACACATGACGGACTTTCTGACAGCAGACACAAGCCTGCCATCTTATATGATGTTTCCCCGTTTTCTTCTGGACATGGAAATAAACGAAACTGCCAAAATGCTTTATATGATCCTGCTCGACCGTGCAAGGCTTTCCCAGAAAAATGAGGGCTGGTCAGATACAAATGGTCATGTGTTCCTCTACTTTACGATTGAAGCACTGGCAGAAGTTCTCCACAAAAGCCAGATGACGGTGAAAACTGCTCTGGCAGTACTGGAAAAACAAGAGCTTATCTTCCGAAAACGGCAGGGACCCGGACACCCTAATCGGATCTATGTAAAAATCCCGAAAGAAACCCTCAGCAATACAGACAGAATTCTTTCCTCAAGACAGACAGAAAACTGTCCTATTGACAGACAGGATTCTTTCCCTGATACAGACAGAAAACTGTCCAGTAATAAGAAAGAGATAAAAAAGAACCATTTAACAATAAGAGGGAGTAAAGAGCCACGCTCACCCTATGGAACATTTCAAAATGTTTTTCTGTCAGAGACGGAGCTGGAAAATATCCGGCAGACAATCCCTGACTGGCAGGACTATATGGAACGCTTATCCGGTTATATGGCTTCTACCGGAAAGCAATACCAAAACCATGCAGCTACCATCATCCGTTGGGCAAGACAGGATCATCCTGTTTCCCGGCAACGAAATTATGAAAGTGAGGAATACGAAACATTATGACAACATTTACAGAAAAACCAACAGCTATCACACCAAACAGAGAGCTTCAGTCTGATGAATATTTTAACGAAACAAATCACCTGATCTACTGTTCCAAATGCAATACGCCAAGACAGTGCAGGCATGAATTACAGGGAAAGGTTCTTATTCCTTCCATCCGCTGTAAGTGCCAGCAGGAGATCTTTGAACAGGAGGAAGCCCAGAGAAAACTTCATGAAAAGCAAATGGAAATAGAGCATCTCAAAACCAGCGGCTTACAGGACAAATCACTTTATGACTACACCTTTGCCAAAGATAACGGCAGCAATCCGGAAATGAAACTTGCACACAATTATGTAAGTAACTGGGAAGAGATGAAAGCAAACGCTTCCGGACTTCTCATCTGGGGCGATGTCGGTACTGGAAAATCTTTCTTTGCAGGCTGCATTGCCAATGCCCTTCTGGAAAAAGGCGTCCCGGTACTGATGACCAACTTTTCCCGGATTCTGAATACCCTTACCGGAATGCATTTTGAAGACAGGAATCAGTTCATCCACAGCTTAAACCGCTACAGCCTTCTGATCATTGATGACCTCGGAATTGAACGGAACTCTGACTTTGCACTGGAACAGGTATTCAATGTGATTGACAGCCGTTACCGCAGTAAAAAGCCCCTGATCATAACAACCAATCTCACTTTATCAGAGCTGAATAACGCCGCTGATATCGCACACAAGCGAATTTATGACCGGATTCTGGAGAGATGTGTTCCCATCCGTATCAATAACCGGAATATCCGTCAGGACAATGCAACAGCTAATTTAAAAAAAACGAAAAAAATTCTGTTAGATAATCACACTTCAAACCAGAGTTGAAACAAAGCAGCATCGCACAATAACTATTTTTCACTGACAGTAGTACTACTTTCTTTTCTTATTTATCACCAGAGACATGCCACTGTCAGTTATCTAAAACTATAGTACTAAACCACAAGATTTTAAAACTAAATCGCCCGGATACGGGCATAAAAAGGAGGTGCCAGATATGGCAAATAAAAGAATTATGACACCAGAAGAAAAAGTGCTTTTACAGGCAAAACACAGACTGGAAGAAATCGAAGCAAGAAACCGTAAAAAGGAACGTAATGCCAGAACACGCAGATTGATTCAAGAAGGAGCGATTCTGGAAAGCATTGCTCCACATATTAAAGAAATGGATTTAGATACCCTAAAGCGGGAGCTGATGCTCCGGCTAAGAGGAATGTAAATACACAAGTTCTACTCCCGAAGGGCGCACTTACTCACCACCCGATAAATCGGGCGGTGGTATCCCCTACGGGGCTCGTGCGCTCTGCCGAGGGCTATCCGCTGTTGCAGGCAACATCGAAAGGAGGTGCCAGATATGGCAATTTATCATATGCAAGCCAAGGTCGTCAGCCGTGGTTCCGGGCGGTCTGCTGTCGCTGCATCTGCTTATATGAGCTGTAGCCGCATATACAATGATTACGATGGCATCCAGCATGACTACACCCGAAAACATGGACTGATCTATCAGGAAGTAATGCTTCCCCCTATGGCTCCGCCTAAATGGAAAAACCGGGAGCAACTCTGGAATGCTGTAGAAGCTGCTGAAAAAACAAAAGACAGCCGACTGGCAAGAGAATTTGTTGTCGCACTCCCTATTGAGTTGGATAAAGACAGCAATATTTCTCTTCTTCAGAATTTTATTCAAAAGAATTTTGTAGATATGGGAATGTGTGCCGATTTCGCCATTCACGATACAGATGGTCACAATCCCCATGCACACATTCTACTTACTGTCCGTCCATTAAACGAAAACGGAACATGGCAGTATAAAACCGAAAAAGAATATCTATGCATCAAAGATGGAGAGGAAAAGGGATTTACTGCTTCTGAATTTAAGGATGCTCAGAAAGAGGGCTGGGAAAAACAGTATCGTTATAAAGCTGGGAAAAAGAAAGTATATCTGACTCCCTCGGCAGCACAGGAGAAAGGTTATGAACGTATCGACAAACATCCAAAAAGCACCCGGTATGGCAGACAAAACCCGATTTCCGAACAATGGAACAGTGAGGAACAGCTCTGCCTCTGGAGAGCAAACTGGGCAGATGCCGTAAATAAAATGCTTGCCCTTAATCAGATAAATGCCGCCATTGATCACCGCAGTTTTGCAGCTCAGGGAATCACTGAACAGCCAACCATCCACGAAGGCTACATTGCCCAGAATATGGAAAAGAAAGGCATGATAGCAGACCGGTGTGAAATCAACCGTCGGGTTCGTGCGGATAACAGAATACTACGGGAATTAAAAACACAGATAAAAAAATTGGTTCAAGCTGTCGAAAAATCTATTCCGGTAATTGCAGAAACATTAGAAGCAATCCGCAATCATATGATTTTTACACAATATCATTTACTTCATAATGAAATGCAAAAAGAAGTGATCCATGACTGGATGCAGCATTTTCGTCCTATCCTAAATAAATATGATACCATTAAGAAAAAGCTCAAAGCGAAAGTTACTGAAAAGAAAGAACTAAATGTGCAAAAAAGTAAAACCAGTATTCTAAATCCTTTCCAGCATATAAAGTTAAACCAGCAGCTTACAACCGTAACAGAAGAAATCGAGGAACTGAAATCTGCCAAAGAACAGCTGCTGTTTCAGGCTGAATGCTCCACAGAGAAAGATATGGCGAGCCTTTCCAGAAAATACGACCAGATGGATAAGAATCTGGATATTCTCGATTCTCAGGATATGGCTCTCAAAGAGCAGCTTGAAAAAGATGCTGTCGCTTTCCAAGAGGAAAAACTCCGGCCTAAACCAGAGCAATATACAGAATTACTGGATGCCAGAATCCAGATACGACCTACTTTCCGAGAGAAACTGATTGAGCAGCTCAAAGGTACTTTTGGTGAATATTATGACTATCACTATCGTGATATCGCAACCCATGAAGTGGATGATCTCAATATGGAAGATCCCTATAGCTTCTCTCATCGTACCTGGGAACTTGAATATCAGAGGAAACAGGAATTGCAAAAAAAACATCCTGTTCAATCCAGGCAAAAATCGCACAACACAGAACTATAATGTTTAAACTACTAATATAAAAAATATCCCGTTTTCTCAAAACAGTTATATTGCTTCATCCCAATAATTCACAAACTGCTAACCACCGAGCAAAAGTGAGGCACAAAGTGCGTAAGCATAATTTGATTTCTTTCCGCTTACGCACTCTCTTTTTATCTTGAGCAAAAAATTCCTACTTTGTAAAGCCAACAAATGGGGTTTGGGGGGCTCCCAAAGTGCGTTTGGATATCCAAACGCTATGCTTGCAAAACCAGTTCCACTAATTTCCCTCGATACTCCCTTCTTCTAAAATCAATGATAATTATAACATTGCCAATTTTGTAAAGTAATAATCAACTTAAAATATAGACGACAAACAATAAAACCATGATACTGTTACAAAAAGCAGTAGCATGGTTTCTTTATATTTCATTATAGATTTTCTCTATCTATCATATTTTCTATTGTTTCTGAGAAACAACACTCTTTCAAATCAATACTTTTGTCCATCTTCACAAGATTTGTATATTTCTCATCTGTATAGTGTTTTGATATTACAGCAAATACTTTATATGTAGGCTGTGCTGTTACATCTCTGATGTCCTTTTTCAGCAATGTGTTCGGTACATTTAATTTCGTATTTTTATCTTTTACGAAGCCAATACAACCACATATATTCCCGGCAGCTTTTTCTGTATATAATTTCGGTCCTCGATCTGTAAATTCTCCTATCATTGTTACGTTTTTCTTAATAAGCATCATACGTTCCAATATATCCAATTTTTGCCCCGTAGAGCCATCTTTTGCAAAAACAAAATCATTTTCTGTTAATCGCTTATCCAGGCATTTCTGGTAAAAATGAATTGCAGAAGCTGTCTCTTTTTTATTCAATCGAACTCCTGTCAAATGTAAAAAATTGTATCTATGGAAAACAACTTCATATCCCTGTACAGATGACAAAATCTTATTACTTTCCTGTAATTGCTTATTCACCTCTTTCGGTAAGCCATATAGGAACAAAACCTTCTGATCCTCAAGATGTTCTTTATATAGTTGTGCCGCTTTTGTCATAATCTGAATTGCACGTCTTTTGTCCATAACTTAATCCTTATCCCATAAAATTTAGAGAAGGGAATGTTCACGCCGCAGCACTAAACATTCCCTTCTCATGGTTGATTTTTCCGTTGTCTGCCAACCTCCAGCACCTTCGTCTGGAAAATATCAGGTTTTTCCGTTGCCTGCCAACCTCCGACACCTTCGTTCGGAAAACGTATCAGATTTTAGGTGTCAACCCACCGCTGATGCACAGCTTTTCTAATTACATTTTACACGAACTATGTGGAAAATGCAATTACAATTTTATCTTATGATGCCCTGCTACATTTTATACACTATTTATCTTACATTTCATTCTTGATAAATTATCTCTTTATCCACAATCTCCCTCGCACATACTTGTATATTGTTCATTCTTCCTATCCATTCCAAGACATTTTCCACCTTTAGCTGTTCTGTAATGCCTTGTGCCTGTTTCATCTGTTCTACAAGTCTTTCAAAGCGTTCCTGTGCCTGTTCTTCTATATCAGCCAAATAACCATTCAGCCTGCCGCTTGTAAGCATATTCAGATATAGCAATCTGCGGTATTCCTTCAAATACCGCAAATGTCTTTGTCCCCATACACCGACAACCCTTTGTTCTTCTTCCTTCGGTAAGGTAAGAGCAGGGATAAGATAATCCCCATGTCTGATATAAGTACCGCCCATCTCTTCAAAAATTGTTTTCTTCATTGTCTGTTCTACCTTTCTTATCGTTCTCTATTCATAGATTTTCTTTACGACCGTTCCAATTTTACAGTAACAATAATTCTTCAATTTTCAGTTCACATTGCCCCTCCCGAAGAAGTATGATAGAATAATTCTATTAAATTGAATCGGAGGTGCCACATGGCTATCAGTTCCAACAATATTCAGGTCTATACTACTTTGTCCAAAGAACTGGTTGCTGAGATTGATAAGGATGCAAAAGCGAACTATCGTACACGTTCCCAGCAGATTAACATGATCCTGACCGAGTATTATAAGACTCAAACAACAACCAAACATGAATCCGAGTAAAACACTGAATTGCCTGAAAACACAGGAAATATCAGTGTTTTCTTATGTTTTCCCTTAATTATAAGGTTCATGGGAACCGTATGTATTTCCAAAACTGATATTGATCGCCACCGGCATCCGATATTCCAACGCCTTTCTCAATACATAGTCCACCCCCTGCATCAGCTCTGTTGTTCGCGGAAACCCTTCCCGTCTTGGATTTCCCAATTTCACGATCAAGAGTTCACTCTCCGGTGCGACTCCCGCATAAATACCACCGACACTTCCTCTTCCGTTTCCGGCTGCAATTGCGGCAACAGAAGTCCCGTGCCCCGACACATCCCGACTTGGTACAACCTGCTCCTGCCTGATTTTTGTCGGTTCCTGAAGTGCCGCATTGATCTGATCCTGCGTATATTCCGTTCCCAGAAAATATCCTTCAGGAGGATTTCCCGCTATACTTTGATCCCACAGTGCACGGATCCTTGTACTTCCATCTGTATTTCGAAAATCCGGATGCGAATAATCAATCCCGCTGTCAATCACCGCTGTAAGAATCCCTTTCCCGTACAGCTTTAACGGAGCTGCCTGTACCGGAAGAATACAGGATGCTCTCTTTCCGTTAGCCGCTTCAAAAAACAGCCGTTTTGGTTTTTCAATGTATTCGATCTGCGGAACCCGCATAAGCTGTTCGATCCGGGATTCCGGCACAGTCAGAATTGCATACTCATTCGATAATTCCGTAACAGAAGAGGCGATTTCACGAACCGCCTCCAGATTTCCCGAATATTTGATGATCAGATCCCACTCCTGATCCAAAGGCTGATACCCAACCTCCAGCTCCAGTGATTTTTCACGCTCCTCACTCGTAGCGTCCAACGCAAGATTCAAAAGATTTTCTGCTTTTTGGCTCATCTATTTCCCGGCTCCTTTATAAGGTGCATATTCATATGGAAGAAAATATCCCTTCTCGTGACGGCACACCGGACATACAGATGGTGCCTGCTTCCCGTCATGGATATAACCGCAGTTTGTACAGATCCACCGTCCTTGTTCTTCCCGGCTGTAATAGGTGCCGTTTTCCAGCATTTCTGCGATTTTCTGAAATCGCTCCTGATGGGTATGCTCAATTTCTGCAATCTGGAAGAATGTAGACGCCGCCTCCAAAAAACCTTCTGCCTTTGCCGTACTTCCAAACGCAGGATACACATCTTCAAATTCTTCCTTTTCATTATGCTCCGCTGCTCTAAGAAGCTCTTCTAATGTATCCTGCTGATCCACCGGATAGGTCCCGTCAATCTGGATCGTGCTCCCTGTAAACTCTTTCAGCAGCTCATAAAACCGCTCTGCATGTGCCCGCTCCTGATCTGCTGTATACAAAAACACGTCCGCAATGGTATACATCCCCTTCTCACGGGCTTTTTCTGCTGCAATCGTATATCGGTTTCTCGCCTGACTCTCCCCGGCAAACGCCCGCATCAGATTTTCCTTTGTCTCGCTTTCAAAAAAATTACCAGTCATGATACACACTCCTTTTTCGTTTCATAAAAGTAGTATGTATCATAACTGGCAAAATATGCTTCTGCTTCTTAAATTTTACGAAATCAGTTAAATCCGATCAGTCTTCTCGCCACACTGTATGCCATAGAAGAAACTTTTCTTCCTGATTTTCCCGGAAGGTTCATGGTCTGACCGAGAATTCCATATCGGATCTTCACATATGTCCGATAATCTTTTTTCTTCAGATATACCCACAGCTCTTTCTTTTTCTTCAGATTCTCATTCACCTTGGAACGAATACATAAAATCGAAGATACTGTCATCATAATAGCAAGATAATTGATCATATATTTTCTGAGCTTTTTACTCTCTACCATACGTAATTCATACATAGAGATCATAGATTTTGTTACATAAATCTGCTGATCGATGCGGCTGATCATCACTTTCTCATTCACAGACTGATCCTCTCGTCCGATAAAATAGCGATAGAAGTCCACATCCATATAGTATAATGTCCGAACATGAGGAAGCGGGTAATATACATAGATATTATCCACGTAAAACGTGTGCTTCGGCAGCTTCAGCTGACAGAGTCTCAACATCTCGGTCCGGTAGATCACGGAATGCATGAGAATATACTGGTCCAGATGGAAGCTTCCGATATCATCCCAGCGGAACACCTGATTCTGCGGAAGTACATTGCGGTAATGAATGACTTTTTTATGTGTCATCCCAACTTTCTCATACACATAATTAGAAATCAACATGTCTACTTTAGAATCTGCATCCACAAATCCCTTCACTGCACTCAATATCTTCAGCAGAGCCTCTTCATCTACCCAGTCATCACTGTCCACTACTTTAAAATAGACACCTGTGGCATGCGCCAGACCTGTATTGACCGCATCCCCGTGACCGCCGTTTTCCTTGTCTACCGCTTTGACGATCCCCGGATATTTTTCCTCGTATTTTTTTGCAACCTCGCTTGTCCCGTCTGAGGATCCGTCATTAACTACAATAATCTCCACATCTTCTCCTCCGGGCAGGATCGACTGAATTGCTTTTTCCATATATGCCTCTGAATTATAGCATGGAATTGCAAAAGATATATATTTCATGTCTACACTCCTTTTCTTCAATATAGCAATTATACTGTACTTTTATTATTTTTCCAACCATTTTATTGTAAAATACCACTCCTTCCTTTATAGTATTAGGGAGAACACTTATTTTTATAAAAGATAAATTGGAGGAACACTATGAAAAAAAATGCAGTTGTAGGACAATCTGGCGGACCGACTGCCGTTATCAATGCAAGCCTTTACGGGACTGTATACGAAGCATTAAACCGCGAAGACGAGATTGGCACTGTTTATGGGATGATAAATGGAATTGAAGGATTTTTAAATGATCAGGTCATGGACATGGCGCCACTGGAAGAATCAAAAGAACTGGAACTGATCCGGACCACACCCGGCTCATATCTTGGCTCCTGCCGATACAAGCTTCCGGAAGATCTCAACGATCCGGTTTATCCACAGCTTTTTGCACGCTTCGAAGCATACAACATCGGATATTTCTTCTACATCGGAGGCAATGATTCCATGGATACTGTCAGCAAGCTTTCCCGCTATGCCGAAAAGATCAGCAGCGACATCCGTGTGATCGGAATTCCAAAAACAATTGATAATGACCTTGTCGAGACAGATCACACACCGGGATTTGGAAGTGCCGCAAAATACGTCGCTTCTACTGTGCGGGAGATTGCTATCGACGCATCCGTTTATGACAACAAAAAATCCGTTACCATTGTTGAGATTATGGGACGCCATGCCGGATGGCTCACTGCTGCCAGCGCACTGGCCAGAAAGTTCGAACACGACAGCCCGGTTCTGATCTACCTTCCGGAAACAGACTTTGACCAGGATGCTTTTATTGAGAAAGTCCGTACGTCTCTGGAGACTACACCAAACCTGGTAGTATGTATTTCCGAGGGAATCCACGACAACACCGGTACATTCATCTGCGAATATTCCAATGATGTCGGAACAGATACATTCGGCCACAAAATGCTCACAGGTTCCGGAAAATATCTGGAAAATCTGGTGAAAGAACGCCTTGGCGTCAAAGTACGTTCTGTAGAACTCAATGTCTGCCAGAGATGCTCTTCTTCCATGCTTTCCAAAACAGACCAGAAAGAAGCCATTGCTTCTGGAGCTTACGGAGTAAAAGCTGCTTTAAACGGAGCCAGCGGAAAGATGGTTGCTTTTGAACGTCTGGACGGAGATGACTATCAGATTGATTATGTTTTAAAAGACGTCAACGTCATCTGTAATCAGGAAAAATGCGTCCCTGCTACATGGATCACTGCAGATGGTTCTGACGTGACAGAAGATTTTATCCGGTATGCTCGTCCGCTGATCCAGGGAGAAGTAACCGTTCCCACAGAAGACGGCGTTCCTAAATTTGCTTATAGAAAGTAGCTATTGAAACAAAAAGAGAGCGGCATTCGCTCTCTTTTTTCTACTGAAATGCATTGTCATCAGAAAGTGTAATCAAGTGTAACCAAAAACAGAGTTCTGAAATACTTAACAAAACTCTTCCCAGACATGCAAAAAAGCCCTGAAAATCAAGGCTTCTTCGTAGTCTGCGGATGACAGGACTTGAACCTGCACGGGATGCCCACTGGACCCTAAAACCAGCGCGTCTGCCAATTCCGCCACATCCGCATATACAATTTTGGAAAAAATAAAACAAGCAAAACTGCTTGTTCTACAATGAGCGTGCGGGGATTCGAACCCCGGACAACTTGATTAAAAGTCAAGTGCTCTACCAACTGAGCTACACGCCCTTATTTTCTTATAATACCCGCTAATCCAGATAAACTGGGCTAGCTGGATTCGAACCAGCGAATGCAGGAGTCAAAGTCCTGTGCCTTACCGCTTGGCGATAGCCCATTAGTAAACTCAACTATGACACTGCTTAACTAGTGCTTCTTATAAAAGAAAAGGGTGGGTAATGGGACTCGAACCCATGATATCCAGAACCACAATCTGGCGCGCTAACCAACTGCACCATACCCACCATACCGAGCCTGGGGGGATTCGAACCCTCGACCTACGGCTTAGAAGGCCGTTGCTCTATCCAGCTGAGCTACAGACTCGTATAAACTTTATCCCCGTTTATAGGCTCCTTACAGATCACTCTGTAAGAAAGCGGGTGATGGGAATCGAACCCACGTATCCAGCTTGGAAGGCTGGTGTTCTACCATTGAACTACACCCGCGAAGTCGGGGTGACAGGATTCGAACCTGCGACCTCCTGGTCCCAAACCAGGCGCTCTAGCCAAGCTGAGCCACACCCCGTTATTCGCTTTCGTGTCGTTTTCTCCGTGACACAATAGCTATTATACATAAGGGTATACCAATTGTCAACAACAAATTTCAAATTTTTCAAAAAAATTTTTTCGCACCTTCTCCAACCTTTGCGAAAGCCCGAAAATACGCTATAATATCCATATTCTATAAGAAAGCAGAGGTACTTATTATGTGGGCTTACAACGAAACATTTTATCAAATTTACCCGATTGGATTCTGCGGTGCCCCGACTCACAACGATGGCATCTGCGTTCCGCGTATTCTGAAATTGAAAGACTGGAGCAGTTATCTGGAGAATCTGCAGATCGGTTCTGTTCTCTTAAATCCGATTTTCGAATCTGACAATCACGGTTATGATACCAGAGACTTTAAAAAGGTGGACTGCCGCCTTGGAACCAATGAAGATTTTCAGGATGTCTGTGACGATCTGCATAAGCATCATATCAAAATCGTGCTGGACGGAGTTTTCAACCACGTTGGACGCGGTTTCTGGGCATTTCAGGACGTTCAGGAAAAGAAGTGGGATTCTCCTTGTAAAGACTGGTTCTACATCAATTTTGACGGTGACAGTTGTTATCAGGACGGATTCTGGTATGAGGGATGGGAAGGACATTTCGAACTGGTCAAACTGAATCTGCAAAATCCTGCAGTCACAGACTACTTATTAGACTGTGTCCGCTTCTGGATCGAAACATTTGATATTGACGGACTTCGCCTGGATGTGGCATACAGTCTGGACCATAACTTTATGCGGAGACTCCGCTCATTTTGCGAAGAACAAAAGCCTGGATTTGTTCTGATCGGTGAAGTACTATTCGGTGATTATAATCTGATTGTAAATGATGAGATGCTGCACAGCTGTACCAATTACGAATGCTACAAGGGAATCTATTCCAGCCTGAACAGCATGAATCTGTTCGAGATCGCACACTCCCTGAATCGTCAGTACGGACCGGAACAATGGTGTATCTACCGTGGAAAGCATCTGATGAGTTTTGTGGATAATCACGATGTCACACGGATTACCAGCATCCTGACAACCCCTGCACACCTGCCTCTGGCTTACGGTATTTTATTCGGTATGCCGGGAATTTCCTGTATTTATTATGGAAGCGAATGGGGCGAAGAAGGTATCAAGACTCCGGACAATGACTATGCGCTTCGTCCATGCTTTGAGGCGCCAAAACCGAATGCACTGACTGATTTCATCCACCGACTGATCACACTTCGGCAAAACAGTGATGCCCTCTGCAATGGAGGATACCGCAATATCTCAATCACAAACCATCAGCTTGTCTTTGAACGCCGTACAGGGCAGGAACGGATTCTGATCGCCATCAACGCGTCTGAGAGCGATTTCACGATCCATCACGGAGAATTGCTCGGAACATTCACCGATCTGCTGAAAAGCGGTTCTGGGAATATCTCACAGACGCTGAATGGCTCTCTGGATCTTCCGGCTTACAGCGTACAGTATCTCAAAGAGATTTCCTGATAAAATTTTTAAGATTAAAAAAATCCGTGTAAACATCCACACTGTCCTGCGATATTTACACGGATTTTTCATAGGTATAAATTCCTTTAAATTATTTTCTGAATTTATATTTTCCTTTTCCATGACCTGACACAGGCTCAATAATATCCGACTGCACCAAGTTGGAAATGAGTTTGGAAGCTCCTGAGCTTTTCAATTGAAGCAGTTCCATGACAGCGCTTCTTCCAAACACCTCATCAAAACCAAACTTTTCAAAAAGTCGGTGGATATGAACTGTCGTTTCGTGGATATTCTTTTGCAAGTTCGTATAATTCGCTCGGACAAGTGCATTCCTGAAATACCAAGCATGATCCGCAAAAATATCATTCGTTGCAGAAAAACCAAGTGTTCTCAGATACTTGATGAAAAACACCGCTGTTGTTCTCGTATTTCCCTCTCCAAAAATATGGATTTGCCACAGTCTTGAAATAAAAACTGCAAGATGGTGGATTATCTCATCCATTGACAATCCCCTGTAGCTAAAATCTTTCTCCTGCGAAAAATCATATTCAAGGGTAGCTCTCAGTTCAGAAGCGCTGCCGTACATAACGGTTGCCCCATCAAGCACCCATTCCTTTTTCGTAATATTATAATCTCTTATCTTTCCGGCGTGGTTGTAAATACCCCGAAAGAGTTTGCGGTGAATAGAGATCTACTTATTTGGCGAATAAGATTCTGTACTTCTTTTATCGTAATTTTTCCTTCAATATTACGAATAGCAATATCAATCAAATATTTAGATGGTTTCAGTCCGTCCACAGCCTGAAGTCCGATTGCCGTACTCCAAGCGTAACCTTTGCTGGCTTTATCAGGTTCGGACTCTTTCAAATATTCCTCAAACGGATCTTTATCCATATTGCCACCTCGCTTCATAATTTATAATTCACTCTATTTCTTCTAATAGTTTGGACAATCAAACCTATTTTCAAAACAGCGCCTAATCTTCTTTTCTTCTATATGGTACATGATGGTTCCGACACCATTCTTCTGCTATATTGATATAGGTCCGATTTCTGTAGTCATAATAAATCTGGCTGATTCCCAGATCATTTATTTTATCTTTAAAACACCTGTACGGATGCCTTCTTCTAAGAGCATCAAACAGTACTTCAGAAACTCTTTTATTCCCACTCTCATACGCAAACTTCTCCATGATACTTTTCTCATGAAGTTCATACTGATTCGGCAATCTGACATAATCATCCGTCTCATCAATTTCTTCCCAGAGCTCCTGATCTTCTTCACAGGCCATGTACGGATCTTCCGACAAAGCAACAATTTCACCTGTTCGTGTATCCAAAAATTGTGCCCATCCGTCCATACACTCTTCAAATGCATCTGCAATATCTTCCAGATAAACTGCCTTTGATGCAGCTGTACCAGAATACTTTGCAAAAAGCATCAGATATTCATCTTCTACTTCAGTAAAAGACCGGACTGTATAATCCAGATCAATATGCAAATCCGGGATTTCTCCATATTGCACTTCTCCCAACAGATTTTCAAGATCATACAAGAGCATCGCATGATCGATTTCTTTTAATTGTGCCTGCTCCCCGGACGTCAGAGTGGAACCAAGAAACTTTTCATAGATCATACGAAGCAGATGTTCTTCCTGTTCCTGATACTCTGGCAATTCCTTCTTAAAGGGGGTCGGCACATCCGACATATAACACTCACTGGCATCATGAAGCAGACAGGCAAGTACCATACGGTCCGACAGTCCTCTTGCTGCGGCTTCCTTTGCACAACAAATACAATGCTGCCCTACTGACCAGAAGGTCTGTACATGACCATTTCCCCTGCAGATCAGAGAAAGGGCATGTGCAATATCCTGTATGCTGATCAGATCCGGATTCGGCTGTGTTGGGTTAAAGTGTTTTCCTGTATATGTAGTTATATATTCACTCATTGTATTTTTACCTTCCTTATCTTTTTGGAAAAACCAAATATCACTTCATTCGATATTACATCCAGGATATCCTAGGAGGAAGATATATCGTACATTTTTTCTCCGATTTCTTCCTGAAGATTCTCTTTCATTAATGCAAAATATTTCAGGGAACAAACAATTCCTTCTTCCCCGGCTCCCTGAACGGTTGCCGCTGCCATTTTTCCTGAAAGAAGTCCATCTTCTGAATAATATTAAAAATTTCTCGCATTAAACAGAGTTCTTCGACAATTTATAGCCAATGTCATTTACTTAACAAGAATTCAGATCTTATGTCTGAATTTTTGTTTTCTACCAGTAACTAAAATTTTTTAATAGCACTTGACAAGTACCTCAAAGTATGCAGTTTTTTAATCACAAACTATTGATTGATGATTACATGATTAAGTTTGTTGTGGAACACGAGATGCTTTCCAAGCTCCATCAAGAATTTCTGCAAATTAGAAAGAATGCTTTTCTCAAGGTCACTCTCTGTAAAATCTGTATTCTGAGAAAACCCTAAGAACTCTGCAACTACCGGATTTTTGATAAATTCCAACTTATCATTTTGATACGATGCTGTCAGCTCCTTCATTTCACTTTCTACAAGCTCTTTTTTCTGTGTCTTGAGCATACGATAATAATACTGAGAAGAAATGTTTCTCTGTAATGTGCGGACACTCCAAGTTTGTTCTGCGGCTTCTTTCTCATACCAGTCACGAGCTTTTTTATCTTCAACCTGCAAAAGTACACGGTAATGAGTCCAAGATAACATTGACAAAGATTTTGGATTCACTGAGTCCAAAATCTCCGGAAACTCTTTATAAAAACGGACAAACTTATACAATGAACTATAATCAAAGCCCTTTCCATAATTTTGAGTCAATTCTTTTGATAATTTTTTAATAAGCTCCGTACCATATTCAGCTCTTTCGTTTCCCTGCAATTCTTCACTTGCAATTCGGTATCCTAAAAGCCAATTTCTTTGAACAAGTGCAATGTTAACAGCCTGATATGCAGCTTTTTGTGAGGACTCAATAATCCCACACATATCATTTAAGATGTCATCGGTTTTAACAAAATTATCCATAAAACTATTTTGTCCGATTTTTTCTAATTTATTCTTCATAGCCATCGCTCCTTTGGATTTCATTTTCAAAACTATAAATGAGCATCCTGATCAGTATTTTTATCTCAGGTTATCATGGAAAGACCACCAACCTTGCGCAAAACAGTTCCTGACACAGAACTACAATGGCACATTATATCTGTGTTACAGGCACTGGGAAATATCAGTCTTTCCAAGAAGGATATCAACTGAGTCGCAGTACCATTCAACAGGAAAAGGATCAGTATCTGTTTCAGTGTGCAAAATCCAGTGCTGATTTTGAAGCATTCATGAAATCAGCAGGATAGTTTTGTTCATTTTTTCAAATTTGCTCATTTATAGTATATTGTTTAATCAATCTCTCAATTTCTTTCTGCATCTGCTTAACCACATCATCCGGCCCAACAATCTTTATATCTTCTCCAAGCGAGAATACCCATCCCAGGAACTGTCTGCTGACATGTACATCTACATTCACTATAAAGTGCTCATCATCCGTCGGAATCATCATCACATCTTTTCCAAATCGATCAATAATCACACCTGACAGATTATTCTTCACCATCAATTTTACTGTCTGCTCCTTTCCGCCGAACATTCCAAAACTTTTCTTCGCATAGTCTGCCATATCTAACTTTTTGAAATACTCTTTTCCTTCTCTGCTTTCCTTTGACAATTTGATATGCAGCATCTTATCCACTCGGTAATGCTTAATCTTTTCTGCTGCTGAGTCATATCCGACCAGATAATAGTTCTCATCATCCCAGGACAATCCCCATGGACTGATATGATACCATGCCCCATTATGGCGAAGTTCCATTTCTTTTTTCACATTCCACTGATAATACTGAAACTTAATCTTTTTATTTTCAGAAATCGCATTATGAATCGCATCCACAATATAATAAATACTCTCATTCATTGTTTTTATTCTTCCAGATACAAATACCTGTCGTTGTAATTTCTGTGCATCATATTTACTGACCAAAGTTTCCAACTTTCTAATCAGTGCATTTGATTTTTTCTCTGTAATAAATTTTGAAGACTGGATGGCATCAACCAAAAGTTTTAATTCTGGAAGTTCAAACGCACGATTTACAACATGATAATGATACCGGTTCCCGACCGGCTCTCCCTCTACATCAATACCGAGAATGCTCAAATCTCTCAGGTCATTATACACACTTTTCTGTTACATCATATTTTTCCAGTCCTTTCATGATTTCCGGCATAGTGATATAATGCTCATCATCTGTCTGTTCCTGCATGATCTGAGCAAGTCTGTATAACTTAAACTTCTGATTACTTCCTTTCGGCACCTATCCCCTCTCCTCTCACTAAGCGATAACTCCAGTATATCATAGGTGGGAAACATATAGTTCATCTTTTCGGACAAAACTTGTCGGAAATTGAACTATTTGACTATTTTGTAATGTACCAAACATTTCCATTTTAGACTAACTGTAAATTCAAGCCCGAAAGCAGTTCTCCAAGAGTACATGAAAGATGTTCTGTTTCTTTTTCTGGCATTTCATAACTGACCAGTTGATACTCCATGTTCAGTTCCAATTTTTCAATCAAACGCCCGGTGTTTACAGCATCATCCAATCCATCATGAAATCTTCCTTCCGGTTCAATCTCAACTCGTCCTAATGCTTCTTCCAAGCTAATCTGTCGTTCTAATTCAAACCGTTTGGTAAAGACATCCTGATAATCTATCCATCTGGATTCATCAATAAACGTATTGATTCTGATATCATCAATTTTCTTAGCTTTCATCTCATGCAGAATCTGATCCCTGTCTGATTCACTCCAGGCATATATTTTATATTCACGTTCACCGATCCAGTCTATCATATGTACTAATGCTTCCTGCAGCTTTGGTGCTTTTTTCACCTGACTGTTTCGGATACCTGTCAGTTTCTCAATAAAATGATCAATCACTCCATATTCCGGGTGTACATACTGACTAAGCGTTCCAATTCTTTTAAATTCTTCATCCAGAAGAACTGCTCCAATCTGTATTGTTTCATTTGCATATTTATAGGATCTGCTTCTATAATTCCTCGGTACTTTACACATTTCCAAATCAATCACCAGGTAAAACATGTTTTCTCCTTCCATTCCTCATTAGTCATCATACTTATTAATCATCATAATGATTCCAACCGCCTAGAATACCCTGGTTGCTATGACCTGTTTTATGGCCTTTGTCATCATAATGATTTGCTCTGCTTAATATTCCAGGTCTGGTTGATCCTGTTTTGCGATTATGGTTATCATAATGATTCATTCCTCCAAAAATTCCGGGTCTGCTCTCACCTGTTTTATGACCATTCGTATCATAATTACTATAACCACCCAAGATGTTAGGTCTGCTTTCTCCCACTTTTCTTCCATTTGCATCGTAATGCTTGATTTCTCCAAATAATCCTTTTCTGCTGTATCCTTCTTTTCTACTCATTTTACGTTCCTCCTGAATAAAAATTTTATTTTGTTTCTTCTTAGATTCCAATATAATTCATAAGATGCGGTATAAAAACACCACGAAACCACGTTCGATTTTTCATCAATTATCATGAAAAAATTTCACAACTACACAAATGACAATAATTACTCCAATCCAGAAAAAGATCTGGAAAGACTCTCCCACATCAGAAGCAATATCATTTAAAAAAGCAAATACCAGAAGGATTATCACAATCAAGCCACCACAGCCTAATCTTCCGTTTTTCATACCTTTCACCACATTTCTTTTTTCCTATGCAATAAACAATTCCAGTATTAAATCCTTTCATCACCAGATCCTCCGTTTCTTTAAATTTTGTGATTTAATCTTCTTTGATAGTTACAGTGTATATCAATAGGTGGGGCATAAAAATCCCTGCTCGTCTTATTATTTTATTTCTATGTCAAAAGGCTCAGAATCAACTTTCTCTGAGCTTTATCGTGAACTTTGCAAAAAAGTTACACTAAAGCCGCTCAAGGCTTCAGAAACGTCATCACTTCATCGAGACTTATCACCTCCTTCAAAAATTGTACAAAAAAAGATCATCTACAGTTTTACGATAAATGATCTTTTCAATGTTAGTATTTAGTTTATATCATTGTATTTTCATAATCTTGTAACTCATGGAAAATGTCATCCACAAATACTACACCATTTTCTATTCTATACAGCATGAAATATCTGTGCTTCTGAAAATTGATTCGGTGATAACCCAAGCTCTCTAACCGTGGATTATCACATAGTTTCAAACTACCCGCTGCATGTTTTAGTTTTTCAACAGTTTCCTCAAAATCATCAAGAACATTTTTTGCTGCATGTTTATTTTGCTTTGCAAAAAGCAGATATTGAATAAACCGATTTAAATCTTCTTCTGCCTCTGCTATTACAACTACTTTATAATGCATATTTTCCTCTCATATCTGAAATCACAGCGTCTGCATTTCGATAATTTCCATTTTTTGAAGATTCTCTAGATTGTTCCAGTCTTTGAAACATCTCATCTTCTGTCATAGATGTATATGGATTATGCACAGTTCTTTTTATTTCAAATGGGAATCCGTTATGTGCAACAGCCTGCGTCAAAAACATTCTTATTGCAGATGTCGTATCTGTTCCAAGATCTTTAAAAAGTTGATCAGATTTATTCTTCAAGTCATCGTCTACCCTAATTTGAATTGTACTTGCCATCTTAAATACCTCCACTTCTTTTCCTTTTATTATAATGTTATATCATTGCTATTTCAATACATTTACAATGAATCGGATGTTTTTTTAAGTAATAAGTATCTTTCCTTCACACTTTTCTTTCAGTTCCTATATAAAATCATTATTCATAAATCACTGATTCTGTCATTTCAACGAGCAAAAAAAGAACTGCCTCTAAACTCTAGAAACAGTTCTTAAATATGAATAAAATTGATGTCAAATTGATGTCAAAACAAACGTTCAGATCCGCAAACCCTTGATTTTACGGGCTTTATTTGTCTAAGGACTTCATTATCGGGATTAATTGAACGATTCCTTCCACCCTTGTCCGCCGAGCTCCGTCAGGCACCGTACACATCCAAAAACCGATTTTTTTGGTCTTCCACTGAGGTCCATAGAGCCACAAGTTGGCTGTGTCATTCGTGTTGTACAAATTGTTTTGATATATAGATTGTCTCTTCAAGTAACAAGACAATTCTCTACTTATATTATAATCTTTCCCTGGAGATTTGCAACAATTTCCTGCTTTTTCTCCTGTGTCGCTTCCGCATAAACATCCATGGTTGTTGTAATATCTGAGTGACCCATGATACTTTGGATCACCTTCAAATTCGATTCATTCTCACACAGTCTTGTGCAGAATGTGTGCCTCAAATGATGAGCTGAAAAATGAGGAATAATGAGTGGTTCTCTATCCTCTTTCTCTGCTATTTCTATTTCATCTTTGTTATATGCAACTCTTGCCCTTTCAATCGCTCGATTAACTGCATTTGGTAAATATACCGTTCCGGTTGCTGTTACAAAAACGAAATTTGAATATCCATCAATCTCTTCTGAGGAAAAGCCAATGCACTTTTGGATCTCATACTCATCCAGAAAAGCATTGAACACTTCATCGATCATCGGAATGGTTCTCCGTCCTGAAATCGTCTTTGGTGTAGAAATATGCTTGACCGATTTTCTGTTTTCATCAGGTCTGTAGATAAAAGTATGATTCACACTGACAATGCGCTTTTCAAAATCCAGGTCATCCCATCGAAGACCGATGCATTCACCAATTCGCATTCCTGTTCCAAGAAGGACCGTTATAATAGGTACCCATCCTTGATATTCCCGATGGGCTTTTAAGTAATCCATAAAAGCTTTCTGCTGTGGAATCGTAAGCGCATGTCTCGGATTATCTTCCCAGATATGGCTCTTTTTGATTTCTGCCATTAATCCGTCTGTCGGATTTTGTCTGAGCAGTCCATCCCTTACAGCCATCTGGAATGCCGGATGCAACTGTGTATGTATACTATTCAGCGTATTTGCTTTCATTTCTTCATCCAGGATAATGCGATAATAGAATTTTTTCACATCAGAATATTTGATCTTACCAATCAGTCTTTTTCCAAATGTTGGTCTGACAAAGTGATTATACATATAGAGATAATTCACTTTTGTTGATGGTTTCAAATCATATTTCTGTTCGATAAACCGATCATACAGTTCATTCAGCGTCATCCTGTCAGCCAGCTGCGGATTCAGTCCATCTTCTTTGTCGCGGATGATTTTTCTTTCTTTTGCTCTGAGTTCAACCAATGTTTTTGCGTAAACAGTTCGTCTATTTTTATCTAAATCTGTATAAGAATAAGAATAGCGACCGTCTTTTCTCTGACTCTCACCGGTTCGCAACACATACCCCCGGCTGTCTTTTCTTGATTTTGCCATCCTCTCACCTCACTAATCGTGAGGAGCATCTTAACTGTGCTTATCCTGTCGGTATAATAGTTCCAATCCTTTCTTAAGCACCTGCCCTTTTGTAAGATCGTACTTTTCAGCATAAGCTTCCAATTGCTTCTGCTCAGCATTGGAGAAACGGATGGTGAAACGATAATTCATGGGATCATCACTCTTTGGTCTTCCCATCTTTGCCATACTATTTCCTCCTTCCTTACAACACTATTATACTTTATGTCCGACAACAAGTCAACGTGTTTTGCTCCTCATGTATTACATTTTATTTTTTATAATTCATCTCTGAAATTTTCAAGATATTCATCCACAATCTCTGTATTGACCAGAACAACTCTCTTCACATGATAGACTGCTTTCGCATCTTTCGCTAATTCCTGAAATGTATGCAACCCCATAGAATATAATTGTGCCCCTTCCTCATAACGGACAAATTTCTTTCTTCCGACCTGCACCAGCTTTTCTAATTCTGGAATTTCTTTTCTGACTTTAGGCATGAAAAAACCTCCTTCCTTCGTACATAAAAAAATATCTTTCATATATACAAAAGAAGGAGGGTGAAAATACAGCCTATGATATGCAATTTTTTTATTTTAACAAATCGAGCAGCGTATATTCACCTTTTGGAATCTTAGCTGTTCTATGATACTCTTTTATTGCTTCCACAAGAATCCCAGAATTAGAAAAATAATTAAACACGTAATCATATGATTTTACGTCAGACATTCTAAGATTTTCCTTACAAAAATCACTTGGTTTTTTCCCTGATTTTTTGAATTCTTTATACTGATTTTCAGCAAAGATAATCAACATTTCTATTTCCGGTGCAGTAATCACATTGATAACATCTATTTTATGTTCATATGCTTTACCAATTTTAAATTTTTCTCTTCTTGAATCTAATATTCTGATTACTGATATCTTTTCCGCAAATCCTTTTCTCAAATATTTCTGTTCAAATTTTTTGCCGTCCCTACATCGAATTACTGACTCCTCCAGCATCTCTTCTCTCGAAAATACAAGCAATTCTTCATCTAGAAGAATATCCATAATTGCATTTTCTGCAGCACCTTCACATATACACGCTTTATATTTTGCCAGTTCCATATTGCACCTCCTATTTCAGAGATGCAGTTATACTTTTCTTCAACTGCATATAAGCTTCATAAGTAGGTGTCGTTCCTTCCAGAAATCCACTCTGATAAGCATCGCTTTTCTTAATGTCATTTCTTTTTAGAATATTGGAAAGATTCTCTGCTGTAATCCCATCTCTATTTCTAGTAATAAAAATACTGTCATTACGGTCGTATTCATCCAAAAGTTCCGGATAATGAGTGGAAAAGATTAGCATACCACCATTTTTATTTATTTTTCCGTCCATAAAGAAACGAATCAGAGTACTTACTATTTCTTTATTGAAATGATTCTCTATCTCATCAACAATCAGGTAGCCTCCATCTTTCAGAACTTCTTGTGCCAAAGTGAAAGTAATCATTCCTTTTACGGTTCCTGACGAGAGATAATTATTTAATTCGATTGGATTGTTCAATACAATCTCTTCTTTTCCTTTAAATTTTAAATGTATAATTGGCTTCTCATTTTTTTCTTCAAAATTTAATTTTTCAATTGTTGGATCCAGATAGGAAATAACCTCAGCCGGAATTCCTTCTGAAAATGGTAACACATTCACATTGGTGAAAAGTAACATGCTGACTACTTTTATATGTTCACCAGTTTTTTTATTATATGCGATCATAATACTAACATCATCTGACAAAAAGCTTTCCTGTTCATCTCGAACAATGACTGGTTCTCTCTCCTCAAAATCCAGCATAGCTTTACGAGTTGTTACTTCTTCAGCTTTTTTTGACCATAATGATTCTGATTCAATACTGTACACAACTCCTTCTACTTTCGTATTCTTAGATGTTATGACCGTTTCCAGTCTGCAAATTTCTTTTGTAGTCTCCGAATAAAAATACACATTCAAAATAGCATTTTTTGTATTTCCTAATATATCTTTCGTATTCATGTGATTGATTGGTTCGTTGTTTATAATTCCCAACGCAAGAAGAAGCACCTTTAATACAGAGGTCTTTCCTGAGGCATTGATTCCTATAAACGCGTTTGCCGGATTTAAATATATATTTGAAAACAAGGAATACAAATTCACTTTATCTTCTTCCGCAACTCTTTGCTGTGCATAAAAAGATAAATCCAGCTTCTCTTTAAACAATGGTAAGCCTTGTGCGGTAACTCTCAATAATTTCATATAACGCCTCCAATTTAAAAACTGATTTTACGTGGTTATTTTTCTTTTACTTCAATTATATCCACATTTCTATATTTTATCAACGGATAATCCGTTTTTATTTTTTTAATTTAAAAATCTTTCTCTCACACCCTGTATTTTACCCCTCCATCTTTTGTATATGTAAGAGGGTTTGTAGATTAGAGCAAGATCCACCCATGTTTAACAGTATTGCCATTTGGCATCCTGTCATCCTATGGGATTTATCTTGATGGGGATCTCCCCATACCCTCTCAATAACAGACGCTTCACTTGTCTGTTGGTTCCACCTAAAGGTGTTCACAGCACTATTTCTAATATCGGAAGGGACAGCCGATATTGAAATACGTGGACTCCCAGTGGGAGGAATAATCGTAGCGAAAGGAGGAATATGAGAACAGAAAACAAAGATAAAGAACTGAATCACAGACATTTTATAGGATTACGTCTTACCGATGTCGAACTGGATTTATTAGACCAAGGCGCTGCTTGTTTATCTGTTAGCCGATCAGAATATCTGAGGAAACTTCTATTGGAAAAGCAAATCCATCATCAGATTGAAGTTGTTGCAGACATGAACGATCTCAGAAAACTGGTCAGTGAATATGGAAAAATCGGATCGAATCTCAATCAGATCGCCAAGCATTTTAACAGTGGTGGCAGTCAGTCTCGTGCTATAGAAAATGAAATCCATCAGTGCATCACGGACTTATTTCAGCTGAGAAAAGAGGTACTGAAACTGGCAGGTGGTATGAATGGCAATCGTAAAACACATTAAAAGCAGAAATGCAAATTACTCAGCCGCCATCAATTACCTTCTGTTTGAACACGATGAGAAAACTGGAAAAAAGATTGTAGATGAATCCGGTCGAAGCATCCTGCGAAAAAAGTTTTATATGGATGGACTGAACTGTGATCCGATGTCTTTTGACAAGGAATGCGAACTGACAAATGCTCATTTTCACAAAAATAAGAAACGTGAAGATATCAAAAGTCACCACTACATTATCAGCTATGATCCAGCCGATGTTGATTAATACGGAAAAAAGAGGTACAGTGAAATAGACTTCGTTTGTGTTGCTAGAAAGAGTAGATTAGGAGGAATTTTATGATGGATAATAATAAGATGATATGTTATTGTGATCAGGTTACAAAAGGAGAGATTATTGAGGCTATGGAAAAGGGAGCCAAAACACTCGCAGATATAAAAAGAATGACAGGAGCTTGTTGTAGTTGCAAGTGTGCAGAATTAAATCCAAGCGGGAAGTGTTGTGCACAAGACATTGCACTTGTGATGAAAGAGTATTTATCAAATAAAAATAGTTAAGATATTTCTATGGAGATTGGGGTCGTGGGTGATACAGAGAGGTGTGTTGCCCAATGTCATTAAGTTAATTTAAAAATTAAAAAAAGCAGAATGCAAGTAGGTAAAATCTCACTTGTATTTTGCTTTTTTCATTTTGTTATCTGTTTTTTTGCACGGCAAACAGACAGATGGATTGTACATCTGTCTATAATCCTATATAATGATGAATGGTTATGCTACCCTGTATAGAAAACTTACTGACGCCTGAAGTTTGACTTTCCGAGGGTCTCGACGCCCAGGTCTTATTGGTAATATATGTTTTTCTATCAGTTTAACCACATCAGGTGGACGAAGTTTCCGTTTGCGTCGCAGATATTCTCTGCAAATGTAAATGGCAATAGTAAAGTTCACCTGATTTTTCTTACTTATATTTTCTGTGTGTTCAACTACATATGTTGTAATTAATTCGCAGTAATTATATAAGGCCAATCTTGCAAATATTTCTTGCTTTATGTAATCCACTTTTTTGGCATGAAAACTAGTTAGCCCTATAGCATATTTCAATTCACGAAATGATGTTTCTATGCCCCATCTTAAGTGATATAATTCCTTAAGTTTTTCTGCCGAAAAGCAAAAACGGTCCAAGTTTGTAATTACTGTTTCGTAGGAATCATCTGCTATTTTAAACCTTGCAATTCTAAAGGAGATAGGATAATCCTCTTTGCTTCCTATTGGAAGATAATCAAAGGTTTGTACTGTTGGCATGAATTTATATCCTGCTTGTTTCTTTGACTTAGTTTGATTTCGTGTCAGAATCAGATTGATATCCATATCAAAAACTGCCGTTTGTGGAAGTTCTAAGCCTGATGCAATGCCATTGCTGTGAACATCTTTTATTCTAATCAAAAATTTCCAGCCTTTTTCTATTGCGTGAGACATAATGTTATAGTTTTCATATCCTCTATCAGCAATTAATATAACTTTGTCCAATGTCACCCTTTCTATCATTTGAATGCATGCTCTGTGTTCTTGATACGTAGAGGCAGTTTGAACCAATGCATCAATATAAGTTCTGTTTAAAACATCATACAGGGCATTTAGATGTAAGTGATTACCGGTTGCACCAAGTTGATTTGATTTCCAAAGAGTTTCCGGGTCGTTTAGATTCGGTGCAATAGTTAGATTGCTGCCATCGCAAGCCAAAAGTTGATATCCCTCATATAAGTTTTTTGTTTGAGCATTTTCTTCTGTAAACGCATGAAATAAGTATTCAAATGCTTCTGGTAGAATTTTAGCCCGCTGCTGTGTATACGCTGAAACAGTAGGAGCATTCACATCAAAATCGAAAAAATCCAAGAGTTCTTTATTCAGCGTGCAACCGCCGGAATTCATGGTAATGCCAACACATGTCTTAAAATTAATTTTGCGGTTTCTTGAAAAATCAGTATCTGGATTTTTCAAGAACAAAGATGGATTTCTTGCCAATTCTGAAATTAGATTTTCTAGTGAAACCGTAACCTTTTCAATATAGTGACTCATAATGTATCCTCCTTGCAATCAAGATATTCCTTAATTACAAGGGCCGCTTTCGCAACCTTAATATATATCGGTAGCGAAAGCGGCCGCACATTCTATCTTGTTTGTCAACTATTTTTACAAAATAAAAAGACTCCTATATTATTT
>SKEE01000295.1_pt1 | contig 58904 bp, 55 predicted proteins | sample 4826661 | NCBI WGS metagenome assembly SKEE01 (sample SAMN11008817, study PRJNA524170) | human gut metagenome | biome: Human fecal sample; material: Feces; isolation source: fecal sample from pouch patient p20 | host: Homo sapiens | place: Israel: Tel-Aviv | collected 2016-11-14
ATAATGAATTACCAAATGAATGGTGAAGAAAAGGAGTTTTAAATGGAGATTATCAAATTATCTACTAGAAATATAGAATACTGGATCGAGAAAATACAGGAGTTTGTTAAAAGAAGTAATAGTGATGAAATAGAAGCGCTATATAAAAATTTAAATTATTGTGTGCAACGTTATAGTGCAGGTATAGAGAAAAGCCTTTTGGCTGTAGAAAAAGAAAAAATTATTGGTATAATTTCTGCATTTGGAGATACGAAGAAATCAATTTGGAGTATTGGCTTTCTCTATGTACGTGAAGATAGACGATTATGTGGGCTAGGAAGTAGTCTTATTATAGAGTTGGAAAAATCATTTGTAGAACAGAAACAGCAGTGCAAATTATTGGCACAATGTAAAATAGACGATAAATATACAAATATTTTTTTCGTTAGTAAAGGCTTTCATTTTGAAGGCTGGTGTAGGGCTATCCAAGAAAAAGATGATATGTATGTTTGGGGAAAATTATATAAATAGAAACATACTTCAAATAGCTAAATAAGTCAATATGTTATAGAAGGAAGATTTTATGATTAGTGATATTAATTCAGTAGAAATTAGGAAATTTCAATTTCCTATAGACTTAGTTTGGGAGATTACAAATAAATGTATTTCGAATTGTATGTACTGTTCGGGTGCTTTTCCGGAGAAACAAGGAAATGCAGAAATGGATTTGAGAGAGAAGTTGCAATTTGTACAGGAATGTATTGATAATAAGTTATTTGCGATTAATATTTCAGGGGGAGAACCCTTTTTATCAGATGATCTTTTAGTGGTAGTGGATGAATTGACTAAAGCAGAAATACAGGTAATGGTAGTTACTAGCGGTCTAATTCAAGATGATGAAAAGATTAGTTCATTAGTAGCAAACCCCTATGTGGGACTGAATGTTTCTTTGGATTCATTTATTTCAGAAATAAATGATTTTCATAGAGGAATATGTCATTCTGTAGAACAGGTGAAAAATTTCTTGAGAAAGATATCTGTTAAACGTAAATATATAGCGTTAGAGTGTGTATTGACTAAGAAAAACTATAAAGATATAGAAAGCTATATTGAGCAAGCCTGTGAATTCCCAATTTCAGAGATTCGCTTTCAACCAGTCGTGGTAATGAATAAGAAAATGTTGGATTCTAAGCTATATTTGACAGAAAGAGAAATACGATGGACAACACAAAAGGTAGAAGAGTTAGCTAAAAAGAATACTCATACGCGTATTCGCTTTGTTAATCAAAGTAATACTATAATAAGTGGTTTTGAAATGGAGAGAAATTGGGGAGGCATTGTGAAACCAGATGGGGAGCTTTCTGTAAATGCATACTTACCTTTTGAATTTGGAAAAATATCTGATTATGGAGGATTCAAGAAGGCATGGGACAAAGGGTTTTCGAATGCATGGAACTATTCAGAAATACATAATGTTATTTCAAAAATTAAGACCATTAGCGATATTATGAACCTTCATAGAGAGTTTGCTTATGAAAGAAGACATATTGAATTGTAGATTCCACGGCAATACTGATAGATTGACTAGATTTTCTAGGAGATTAGGTTGAAAGAAAGAAGTAGAAATTGTCACAACAAAACAAGAGCACCAGTAAATTGCTACTTTTCATAGAGAAGATTTTGATTTTCAGAAAAATATCAGGCTAGCATAGTTGGAGGAATTATGGTACAGCCTTCTTTTTCTAAAAGTTTAATGGCATTTTTTATGTATTGTTCCAGATGTTTTTTATAGAGGTCTTCTGGTATATCGAAATAATCGGTTTCCGTAGGATTACAAGTAAAACGTTTTTTCTTGTAAGTAGTAACGTTTTTGAAATCTGTAAAAGCAATGGTAACAATCACTAATTTTTGGTGGACATCCATGCTACAACAGACAGGGCGGACAATTCTTAACATAAACAACCCTCCGATTATTAGAAAACAGATAGGCATTAACTGGTATCTCAGCAAAGAAAAAACATAGGAATTGCTTTGACAATGAGTAGGTTGTGGGCTCGTGGCGACACTCATTTGTGCTTGAAAGAGATACCGACACATGTTAGAATGCGGACTTGAATCCGAAAAAGAGAGGAGACGATTCTACTTCTTCCCCCGTGATCTGTAGTGTGCTTATCTGCTTTCTTAATTTAAATATAACAGAAAAATAGAGTTGTGGAGGTTCTTTTATCACGATTTGAGCCTTGAGCAACGCGAAAGGAATGTAAGTTAGAATGAAAATGATTGAAATTCAGGATTTATCAAAATCTTATGATGGAAAAGTAAACGCAGTTGATTGCCTGTCGCTTCAACTTGAACGTGGAAAAATATGTGCTTTACTAGGTCAAAATGGAGCAGGAAAAACCACAACAATAAAAATATTAACGGGAATATTAAAGTTTGATGAAGGTGACGTAAAAATCATGAATAAAAGTATCAAGGGAGAGTATCCGATTTCTATAAAAGAGATTGTTGGATATGTACCAGATACTAGTATACTTTATGGCTATTTGACCGGATACCAGTATTTACGCTTTGTTTGTGGAATCTATGGATTGAATTTTAGCGATAGCTTAGAAGAAATAAAAGAATATATAGAATTATTTGGAATGGAGAGATATATGAATAAGTTAATTTGTACTTATTCTAAGGGAACAGTACAGAAATTAGTTATAATTAGTGAATTTCTTCATAAACCTCAAATTATGATTATGGATGAACCTTTTTCAGCTTTAGATCCTGAAATGATAATGATTGTGCTTGAGATGATTAAAAAAAAGGCTAATGAAGGTTGTACGTTTATCATATCTTCACATATTATAAACTTAGTAGAGCGTATTTGTGATTTATATGTAATAATTAGAAACGGGAAAGTTTTGACTCAGGGGAAGAACGAATTCATTGAAAAGAATAAAACTTTGGAGGATATATATTTTGAGAATTCTAGTGGTTCTTTGGAATGATTTAATTGATAAGATAAAAATATCAGAGATTATATATGACAAATCTAAGAGAAAAAAAAGAGCTATAGCTTATGTTGGATTTATTTTGTTTTGTATACTGCTTTGGGGGACAACATATATAGAGGCTCGAATTCTTATTGATAAAACAGAATATGAAAAATATCTTCCTATAATCATTATAATGACATTGAGTATATTTTTAACTATTAGCAGTTTATTTTCGGTACGATATATTTTATATTCGGAAATAGAAATTTTAAGAATGGCACCTTTACCATTATCTACTATAGAAATAATAATTATTAAAACACTGGAAATTGTGTTAAAAAATGGATTACTATCCTTGCTATTGTGTAGTTCGTTTTCTGTAGTACTTTTCGATTCTATAGTAGATGTTATCTCTTTTCTGATTTGTTGTGCATTAATGCTTCCTATTGCCACATACAATGTTGCACACGCTATTTTAGTGCTTTTCAAGAGAGGAGGTGTATTTACAACTAAAAATAGAAAAATAGCAATAACTGTTTTTTTAGTAAATATTACTGGATTATATATAGTATTAAATGATGAGCCTATAAATATCGGACATCTATTAACTGTCATAATTGTACTAATTCTATCATATTTTTTTCATACTATTTCGATAAACGGCCATTTTTTTAAAATAGTAGAGAAACTTCAAAAAAAATCTAGAACATATAACTCTGAAAAAGGGAGTTATGATAAGAAAAAATTATTATTTCAAAAAGAGTTAAAGATGTATTTGAATAACAGATTGTTTGTAGTTAATTCATCATTCGGAGCATTTATGCTTTTGATTGTAGCTTTACTTATAGTTGCCCTTCCAGTGAATGGGATGTTTGCAGATAATGGTGTAATCATTGAATACTTCTATAATAGTATTCCTTTAATTTTTGCATTAATTATATCAACATGCTGCACTACATATTGTAGTTTCTCGCTCGAAGGAAAGACCGCATGGATATATCAGAAATTACCTATTACTATTTTAGAAATTGTAACAGCAAAAGTGAAAGTAAATCTGTTGGTTTCTTTTCCGGTAATAATTATTTCAGCGTGTATCGTAATTGTAAAAACAATAAGATTATCATGTATAGTGCTTATAATGAGTTTTATTCTTCCTATAATGTCATCTGTATTTGTAGCATGTCTTGGTTGTTTTATAGATATGTCTATGTGTAACTTGGAATGGAAAAATCCTCAGGTTTTAATTAAGCAAACTAAAACGTATCCTATGACAATTTTTATAGGCATGTATTTACCAGGGTTATGTGAAACTGGAATTATATTTGGAACTCCCAAAATTGGTGTAGATGTTGTATATATTTTTATCTTAGCATTGTATTTGATTGTAATAGGATGTGTGCTTTGGGGATTAAAAAATAAGGCATTGAAATTTAGCTACATGATGAAGTAAAAACAAAAATTGTATCAAGGAGTATTATTTTATATGGAAATTAAGAAAAAGAAAGTGCTGCTTTTTCATTGTTCAAGATATAATAATTTAACAAATATTGTTGCAATGGGATTGTGGGGAATTGCAGACTATATTACATCTAAGGGATATACTGCGAAGATTATTCATACGGGTGTTGAAGAACTTTATTATGGTGATTTTGATGTTAATAGGTATTTGGATGATGAGGTGGTTTTGATAGGATTTTCGGCACATTGGTTTCCGATGTTAAATGAATGTCTTGATAATGCAAAGCAAATTAAAAAAATTAATCCGTCAATATATATTTCATTTGGGGGGTTATCCGCAAGTTATTTTGCTACTGAGTTACTTATGGGGTATCAATTTATTGATGGGGTGACAAAAGGTGATGGTGAGGAACCAATAAGAAGGATTTTGGAGCGTTTGACAAGTAATAGCAGTGATTTTTCGGATGTGCCGAATTTGGTATGGAGAAATCGCGGAAAAATTATAGATAATGGAATTACATATCAAAACACAGCTGAGAATGTGTTTGACATACATTATGCATTTCAAGATAGATATCTCCTCCACTATGATTTCGCAAAAAATACTAAGTTATTTTGCAATGCCTATACAGATTTTTGTTCTTTTCAACCTAGAGATTTTAAATGTGGAAAGACATACTTCTTACTAACAGGAAAAGGTTGTCCCGTCAACTGCACTTTCTGTGGAGGAGGTCATGATGCACAAGTGCTACTAAATAATAGAAAGAAATGTATGTACCTCAAAGACGAACAGATTATTAGGACGATTAAGGAGGCATTAGAACTAGGATATAGAGATTTTTCTGTATGTTTTGATACAAATCCCAAAGTTCCTCATTATCTAGGATGGCTTCATAAAATCTTTGAGGAAAAGCTAGATTTGAATTTAATGTTTGGCTTTTGGGGACTTCCACCTTTTTCTGTATTTTCATATTTTAAAAATGCCACGAGGAAGTTATTGTTTGAAATTTCTCCTGAAAGTTATTCGGAGAAGATTAGAGAAAAAAACAGGGGATTTACATTTTCTAATAAGGATATGAAAAAATTCATACAGAAATGTTACGATGAAAATATTTATTTACATGTCTATTTTGCTTTTCCTATGCCGTATGAAACATACAAGGATGTAGTAGACACAAGAAGATATGTATGGGAACTTAATGTCCAATATCCCCATTATATAGAAGCCTTTTACATAAGGCTTTCTACAGACCCAGCTTGCAAGATTTATAGAAAACCAGAGGAAAATGGTTGTGAATTATTGGTACATAGCCTTCAGGAACATCTGAAAATAGCATATGAAACTAAAGGTGGAAATATTTTAGTTCATAAGAATATTGATAGCATTTCTGAGGATCGACATATATATCAGAATATTTATTCAGATGGTATTGTTATTTCAATATTTAAATATGCTATTAAACTTATCGCAAGGGCGTTTGATAAGATAGATTACTTTATAGAATGTCTTGATACATTTTATGATAGTATTGCAACTAGACGATTGACATATTTCGAATACGTAGATTCATTCTGTGAGAGCATTATTACCGAGTCTGTTTGTTCGGCTCCGTGGTTGTCGGAGTTAATAGAATTGGTTCGAGGAATGTTGATTATGAGTGAAAGACCAGTTGAAATTGAAACGAATGTGATGGAGAGTAAAGACATATTTTTAAAACAAGTTCTCTGTATTCATGCCGGGGTGATTCTTTTGAAGGAAGAGTATGATGTGTACAACGCATACCAATATTTGCTCATAGAGAAAGAATATTGTAATATAAATAAATTAGATGAAGAGAACTATTATATACTTTATTCAAAAGATAATAGAATTGAAATAGAAAAAATTAACATTACTATATATGAGTTGTTTATGAATATTATTGCCAATAAGGATAAATCAATTGGGGAAATATCTTCTATGATAGCAGCTTTATATGCTGATAATAAGGACGATATGGACATGATATATAGCGAATTAATTTATGTGGCTGAGACAATGTTTGTAAAAGGTATTTTATGCACTTAATGCAAAATATAAACAAATAAAGAAAAATTAGCTACCAAATATAAAAGTTTCTCATTTTAGAGATTTAAAAATGAAAAGTAAGAATTTATTAAGACTATTGCAGCGAGTTTGAGAAAAAAGAAGAATGGATTTAATAAAGAGTATGGGAGTATCTTTCTATACCAAACTTCAAAAAAATTCTAGATGTTTTCCCGTGAGGGGCAATTAGTAGTTCTTTCCTCACGGGATACTACTATTTAATTAAATGTATTGCTTAATAATCCGAGTAATGATCCCCACTGCAACATTTCGATCTTCGTCAATATGTGTCACAACAAAGGACACCTTATCTTTCTTCCCAACGGTGCGGCTGTCGTAGCAACTGTGAGCAATGGCGTTGACGCCCAATTCTAACCGGACAAAAACAGTTCCTTTGTGGATGTCTTCCACCGTTCCGGCATATTTTCCCTGTACCCGACAATTTTTCAGATTTTCTTTGCTGGTGTTGCCTTCCACGCTTTTTACATCTGCATGGATGGAGAGCGTTTCCGGGGAATCTCCCTGGATAGTTAAGATCCGGACCAGAATATGTTCCCCTACCTGGAATCGTTCCCTGGCATCACCCAGCCAGTCAAAAGACAGATCTCTTGCAAGGATGGAAGTTTCTACACCAAAGATTTCTGCCCGGACTACTTTTTCAGCAACGGCAATGACTCTGGCCTGCACAATACGGTCTTCATAAATTTTTGTCTGCCCGGAAGAGTCCTGATCAAAATAGAAAATCTGACGTTTCTTCAGCATAGCATCTTTCCGGCTGGCAACGATGCTTCTGGATTTGGTATCCAGTCCTTTGATTACAAAGTCGATTTCACAACCAAGCATATTATTAAGGACTTTGTTCTGTCTAAGAGAGAGATCTCCGTAATCATGAGTTTCATCCTGGATTAGATTGATCATCATTTCCGAGATAGGGATGATTGCCCGATAATCCTTATAGTAAATAATTGCTATTAAGCTGCCAGCTTCGGTCTTTTCAATACCTCCTAGAATGCCAGTGAGAATTTTCCGGGTACGATAGGCATTTTGGATGTCATGCCAGATTAAATCCGCTTTTGATTGAGCAGTTTCTAATACAGTATCGGAGTCAAGGGTTAAAATAGGGGTGTTCAGGTTCATTGTTTCGTTTGCCATAAATGTTATCTCCTTTCAAAATGTGTTATGACATGATGGAATCTTTATCTAAAGGAACCATGCCAGAGTCGGGGGAATCTTCTATAAAATTTTCCTGAAAGAAATCCTCCATAAAATCATCGGGAGTAGGTTCCTGATAAACGGGTTCGGATGTAAAATGTGGTTTCTGTTTTGCTATTGACGCAGAAGATGAACGGCGTTTCCTTTTGGCTGATCCGGGTGAGGGCTGTGGTCGATACTCTGTTTCTTCCGAAGACCCATTTTTGCGCCATTCAGGTATGTGTTCCGATGCTTTTCTTGGTGTCAGCTTTTTGGCATCTGGATGCAGGGTATAATCGTACTTTTCTACTTTTAGGACTTTTTGCCCACGTAGGATAACCAAAGCAGTATCAAGCGGGAGCCGCAAGATTTCATCTGGTGTTAAGAGTTTTCGTTTGCCGATAGATTTTGTCTGCCGGTATTCCGGTGTATAGTCGGATACCCGCCAGCTATTGAGCTGCTTGGCTTCGCTGCTTACCCCTACGGTCACATCGCCGCTGCGGTTGCTGATAAAGGTAGCAGTAACTTCATCTGTGCAGCCCAAAAAGAGCTGGGTATCACAGTTGCCAATGATTTCCTGCCATTGGTTATAAGGATAGCGGTTCTGCATCTGGGGCAAATTCTGAAAGATGCAGGAAATGCTGAGATTCCGGCTTCGGATTACACTGATTTTCTTATTCAGTTCCAGGATAGCTCCGGTGTTGGCAAGCTCATCAGCCAGTATATGTACAGCAACAGGAAGTTTTCCTTCTTCTCCATACTTATCTGCATAACGGACCAGTTTGATGAAGATGAAGGTCATAAACAGGGAAGATAAAAAATCGAAGGTGCTGTCCTGGTCTGAGGTAATGCAAAAGTAAGCACATTTCTGTTTCCCTGGAAGTGTCAGATCAATCTCATCATAAGAGGTAATCTGCCGAATGAGTTTATTCTGAAATACCTGAAGTCTGGCACCCAATCCGATAATAACTCCGCTTCGCACGGTATCACTGGCTTGTTTGTAGATGCAGTAAGGAACTTTTGCTGGATGGGACACTGGGAGCAGATCAAAAAGACTGTTCAGCTCCTTTTCGGAACTCATGGTCAGCAGCTTATAAACCTGTCCAATATTTCTGGCTTCCGGCGGAAAGCCCTGATCTACATAGAGAACCAGGGCTTTTAGCAGGTTCATCTCCGCATTATCCCAGAAATGATCTCCTTTTCCGGAACCTGTATTCTGGATAATGACATCTGCAAATACCTGAGCCATCGTTTCTTGTCCATTGATTTCACCCAGACAATTCCAACTATCCGAGTTTTCCGGATTGACCAGATTAAATGCTTTTACTACATAGCCCTCATTTTCCAGATAAGCAGACATGCTTTCATAGAGTTCGCTTTTGGGATCGGTAATGATTAAACTTTCCCCGGAAGCGTTGTTGCCTTCCTGCCCTCTGGCGACACACTGGAAAATCATATTCCTGGCAAATGCCCTGGATTTCATGGAACCGCTGGCACCATACACGGCGATATTTTTATTCATTCGTGTTTGATATGGAAGACATACGGCTTTGCCATTTAATTTTCCTAAAATGGTTCCTTTATTTTTCTTGACATCTCCGGTCAGTTCCAAAACTTTCATCATTTCATCTGGAGTCATGAATCCGGATGTACCGTAGGTTCCTTTTGTAGAGTAATTTAAGTTCCGGTCATGGTCACTAATTTCCCCGTTTCTGTCATATCCCATACGCATAAGTAAAAAAGTAAGAAGCCCAAAGAGAACCAGGCAAAGAAAAATCCCATACAAATTGTATGGGAAATCGGTAAGGGCGGTATGAAAGCAGACCAATGGGTGTAAAGAAGCTGCTTGCGGATAGGTTCCGTTGCCGGCAAAGTTTCCGGCAGAAGTCCATTCCTGATAGTTTTTAATAAATTGTGCTGCGTATCCTCCGGCATACAGAGTGCAGACGCTTATGGGAAGCAAAAACAGGAACTTCCACCATTTACGGTTCATTGAAAAACCTCCTTTTAAACTTTTGAAAATCAATGCTGGAGAAGTGTATATCTGCAGTTAGGTATTTTTTCAGGCAGGGAAGCTGAAAGTCAAAGCAAATCAGGTTCCCGGATAGCCCATATACATTTAATCCAGTATTGAAGCGGTTGATACGCTGCATGTCAAAATCATACGCAAGCAAAATAGGATTTTCCTGGCTGTCTATTCCATCATGTTCAATTGGCAGATCCTCACGCTGGGGAAAACAGTCGGACAGTAGTAGCTGATTGAGCTGCATCATACGCTGGGGTTGTACCAATAAACGGAGCAGGTATTCTCCGTAGCTGTTATTGGGCAGGAAATAGAAGTGTTCATACGAAGTATCCAGCATGAACAGTGTTTTTTTGTATCCCCCGGTACTGGTAAGGAGCCGGAAAGCCATATCCATATCACTGCCGGTCATGATGGCATAAACGGTAGGTGGCCCATGGTAAGGAAGTCCCTGAAGATAGTGCTGCAAAAAAGCATTGAGTCGGACTTCCGTTTTGTATTCCCATTTTAGAAGTGTATTTCCGGTATTATAAACAGCATAGACACAGTGAGGAGCCATCAGGATTCCTATACTACGGGAATTTTTAATTTTGGTAGTGGATGCTCCAAGATTTTTTATTTCTCTGGAAGAGTAAAACAGAGGAAGGCTTCGCACAGGAAACGTAGCCGCTTCGCTGGATTCAGAAAAAAGCAGCGGCTTTTCATCTGGAAAGAATGGGATTCCGGCATGTGAAAGCGTTAAATAGGTTTCTGCTTTTTGATGAAGTCGCAGCCGTCTTGGTAATTCACTACGTATGAGGTTGGTTTCTGCATTTCCGGTTAAATAGTTTTGAAAACGACAGGGATTTTGCGAAAGCAGCAGTTCTTTTGCCCGTTTGGTAAGGCGATAACCTCGTAGGCCATCTTTATAGTGTGTTCTTATAAGCTTACTCTGCTTTAAATCTGTAACCACCTTCTCTGCATAGGAATCACTCTCAATCAATCTGTTAAGCTGTCCGGAAGGGAATTCCCCACATAGCCCAACCATTTCCAAAAGCTGATATTTTATAGAATCGGTTTTTATCAAATAAGCATCACCTCAGTTCGATTTTTACCTATGACAGCCTATACTTGGGTAAAGTAAGGGCGGTATTAAGCATAAAAAATGCAAAGAATATGGCTTCTTTGCAGAAAAATTACCCATATCGGAAAAAGAAAGAAAAATATCAGGAAATTTCCGATATGGTTTTGATAGACTCTTTTCTATCTTTCAGCCAGCCAGGAAAGATTTCCGGTTCCATTACAAAGATAACGGTGTGATCGTAATTCCCCAGTTCTGTAGTGTGATAGGAGTCGCAAAAGAGTCCCGTATCATCAACCAGAACATAGGAAGCGATAGTATCTAAAATCTGTTTGAACTCCAAATTATCGTAATCACGTATCCGTTGTAAAGAAAGGCTCTGGTCATAAATTTGACTAAAACAGACCACACATCTTTTATATAACGGAATAGAATGTTCTGTCACATAAGTCTGCAAGGCAAGGTTTAATGGCTCATGTAGAAAAGCGGTGTTGGTTCGCAATTTACGTTTGGGCAGTAGTCCTGGCATGGTAATGGAAAGAACACTATTTGAAAAAGAGATTTTGATTCCCTGCACAGCCGCAGCCTGTTTCAGATAGTCTTTCTTTCCAGTGTCAGTTGTGGTATATACCAGATTTCTGAGCTGGCAGGCAATCCTTTCAGAACGTAGGGCAGCACTGATACTCAGCTCTTCGTATTTGTCGGCATACGCTTGAATATCTGTTGTTTTCAATGCAAAAATAGTGTTGTGAAGTTTTTGGACTTCATCATCAATGCTCTGTAAACGGTCAAAAACAGTTTTGGTGTTCATACATACCTCATTTCTTTGCATAATAGCTGACAGATCCGGTAGAGGAGTCTACAAGGCAAAAGGCAATCACGCCTGTGATATGAATTTTTGCAGCCTGTTCTTCTGTTTCTAATACAACCAGCCGTTTCGCATCGCTTTTTGTCTGGCTTTCCATGACATGATTGATAAGATATTCTTGTTCCTGGGGGACATAGAGGACTTCATACCACTCATCTTTAGAGAAAAAGTTCAGTTTCACAGGAAATTCACCGTCAGTATGGTACACAATGGCTGTTTTGAAGTCCAAAAGCACCCAAAAGGATGCAATCATGCCATAATCAGGATTGTTTGCAGATTCCTGGCTGTCGAAGAGAAGCCCGTTCTCCTTATCATAGATAATGCGTTTTTGTTTTACCAGACTTGTGATCAGAGATTTGATAGACTCTCTGTTTTTGGAAAAGAGCCGTAAGACCTGTTCATATTGCAACGAATGGTAAGTTGTAATGAACCGGAGCAGTTGGGCACCTTCCCCTTGATAGATTTCATTTCTTGTTTTCATGGTAATCTCCCTTCATTATATAATAGGAAGTTTTACTTACACTGTACGCACAGAATACGTTTTATTTTAGGGGAAGTACGCTGTACGTACTGTGTAAGTATTGGCTACTGTCAGCGAAAGGTTTACGGGTACAAAAAAAGCACCGATTAAGGTGCTGGGGAAAATAGGAATACTATAAGCAATACCTATTGTAACATGGGTAAAATTACCCTTCAATCGCAGAAGTGTGCCAAGTTGTGGCATATTTAGGAAATGATAAAGACAGTTGAAAACCAATTAGGAAGAAAAAATGTCAATCTATACCAAAAATAAAGACGAAATTCGGAGATAGGATATAATAAAAATCAAGATACTTAGGTATCAAAAGGCCCTAGTTCTGAAGAAAGGAATGGTGGATATTATGAGAAAATTTGACAGAACAAATATGAAATATAACAACCCGGCTGGAGATCTTTTGACAGAATTAGAAGCAGCAGATTTGACAAGTAACAAAGTTGATAGTTTAGCTTCATCAGGTGTGGTTTGCACAATTTCTGTTGAATGCGGAAGTATTTTTACACTTGCTTGTTGCTAATTAACCAAAGATGATTTTAGAACTAGGGCCTGGATTAAGAGAAAGGGAGATAACATGAAAAAATCTAGTTATTTATCTGAAAGAGTGTATGATGCTATTCCGTCTGAAATAAATATGGAGTCTTTAGAGTATTGGAAGAAAATACTGAAGGAGGAAGGATTACAATATGTAAAGAAAAACCACCTTGAGTATTTTTTTGGTTTTATAAATAATTGTGCTTTTAGTAGCCACGAGAAGAGTCAACCACGAAATTTTGTGAAATTGTCTTTGAACAAAAAGGCGTTTAGGCATGAGGGTGAGAAAATGGTTTTCGGAGCATTTTATGATCCTTTTGTGCAAGAGGCAAATAGACAGCTTAGAGAAATAGTTATACAAAGACGATATATCAATGAATCGATTCTATTTGATTTTCAGCAATTTTTGTTTAATTCGCTTAATAATCTTTGTATCCGAACTTTAATTTATGAAATGCATATATGTGGACAAGAAGGCGTGTTAAGGGGAAATGAATCTGAACAGTATCAATATTATATCGACCATTTTTTAAAGGATAAACAATATTTGAATGATTTATTTTCGCTTTATCCAGTGTTAGAAAGAAGGATAAATGAAATTATACAAAATGCGATAGATATTTACAAAGAAGTGATAGAGCGCATTGAGAAAGATGCAGATGTTTTAATGAAAAAATTTAATATCACTGAAAAAGGATTTGTCGTAAACCATCTTTCGACAGATTTTTCTGATTCGCATAAAAAAGGGAGAAGAGTATTTTGTGTGGAATTTGTATCGGGAGATAAAATTTTATATAAACCACGAAGTTTGCAAAATGAGATTAAGCTACAAGAGATTACAAATTATTTCTATAGAATATGTAATTTGGGAAGTTATGAGTATTCTATACTTGATAAAGAAATGTATGGTTGGTGCGAAATTGTAATACAAAGAGATTGTAAGTCTATAGAAGAACTTTCAAGATATTATCAAAGAATAGGGATTATTTTGTTTATAAATTATCTTTTGGAAGGAGGAGATATTCATTTTGAAAATCTCATTGCATGCAATGAATATCCAGTTATTATTGATGCGGAAACATTTATAGGAAATATAGAAGAGAATAATGGGAAAAGTGCAGCAGAAAAAGTGGCTAGTCTTTTAAGAAAATCGGTGTTGTATTCAGGAATACTCCCCTTTTATTCATGGAATAACGCAGGAGATACAGGAATCAATATGAGTGCCATTAGTGGAGAAGAAGGACAAAAATTCCCGATAAAAATCCCCTTTATTATCAATCCGAAGTCGGTTAACATGAGGGTTGTCTATGATTATCCAGTATCGAAAGGAAATCACAATTTGGCAATGCTAAAAGGAAGGTTTATTCAACCCTCCGAATTTGCAGATAAAATTATCCAGGGATTTGAAAGTGCATACTTAGGTGCAATGGAAAATACAGAAACACTATTAAGAATCATACAACAATATGGTGAATTAGAGGTGAGATATCTGATTAGAAATACACAACAGTATGCAATTGTGTTGAGTAGTTCATATCATCCTGAATTATTAGTGGATGGAGGAGCACGAAATTTATTTTTTTATTCATTGGCAAATGGAAATCTTCAAAATCAAAGGAGTAGATCTCTTATTGAGTATGAAATTGAAGATTTATTAAGTGGTGATATACCGTATTTTTATTTTCGTGGAAGTAAAAAAAACATTTATACTTGGGATGGCAGAGAAGTAAAGGATTTCTTTAGTAAGCCAGCTTTGCAGCAAATTGAGGAAAATATACAGAATTTGTCCTATAAGAATTTAGAACAACAGACGCAATATATTAAAATTACTTTTAATATGGAGAATGCAGGAACAAGGAAAATAAAGAATAAAAGGTTAAAACTAGATCTTTATAGTAATATGGCCAAAACGGCAGAAGAATTGGCAAAAGAGCTGCTAGATAAAATAGGAACAAATGCGATTTATAGCGAAGATGGAGCAGACGTTAATTGGATTGGCGTAAAATTATTTGGTATAAAAGAAAATCAGTGGATGATCCAGGCATTACCGAATACATTATATGATGGTACGGTTGGGATTAATTTGGTATTCCATTTATATGAATGGATATACCATGACAGAAAATATCATAAGATTTGTGAGGTTTTAGATAATCGTTTGTTGAGGTATATTGATACTATAAGTGAAGGGGAACAGAATATCGAAGACTTTAATACAGGAATCTTTAGCGGCGAAGGTTCGATTTTATATACGTTGGGTATTTTATATGAAATATATGATGATATCAAGTATAAGGAATATTTCGATAAGTGGCTAAATTGTATGGAAACACTTATCTTAGAAGATCGTTTGTTCGATATGATTTCGGGAAATTCGGGAATAGTTTTGGTTCTGATTAATATGTATAGAAAAACAAAAAAGCCTATTTATCTACAAAAAGCTATACAAATAGCAGAACAATTGATAGAGAATATGATTACTGAAAATGGAAAAGTTGGTTGGAAATCAGAGGTGGTTCCTGAAGTATTGGCGGGATTTGCACATGGAAACAGTGGTTTTATAGAACTATTTTCAAGATTATATGAGGTATATCCACAAACAAAATATTTAGATATCCTTTCAAGTTTAGTAGAATATGAAAATTCTTTATACTCAGAAAAGGATAATAATTGGATTGATTTAAGAAAGTTTTCAGAGGTTGATCAGCATAAGAGTCAACCAATAGCGTGGTGCCATGGAGCTGCGGGTATTCTGTTATCCAGATTAACCTTATATAATGCCATCAAGAATTTAGGAGAAACTGCATTGCTTCAGCAAGCTATTAAAGATATAAGCCTTGCTAAAAATAAATTAATTGAAGACGGGTTACATGCAGGTTTCTGCCTATGCCATGGAAACATGGGAAATTTATTGATTTTAAAAAGATATGCAGAAATTTTTGATGATAAGCAGGTAAGAAGCATTTGTGATTCTCGATTTGAACAGATTTTGGAATTCCTTAATGAGGAAAATATATTACCAACAGAATTATACAATCCAGGTTTTATGACTGGTTTATCAGGAATCGCTTATGCTTTGTTAAAATATAAGATGCCCAAATTACCATTGCTTATAGGAGTTGAGGGAATATATGATAGAAATGAAGTTTAGTAAAAATGATGAAGAAGATGGGTTGTTCCGCATAAGTTCGAGAGACATAGTTGGATTTTATAATTGTAGTAGTAAACAAGAGCGTAAGATAACAGACATTATAAAATGCTATGGAACAACAAAAAGCATAAAAGAAGTTGAACTGAAAAACATGAAGCCAGAGGATAATGTTACAGTATCTCGGTATATAGAGAGAAATGTAGGTTCAATTATAAACAAAGATTATGTGATTGAAGGCTTTCTGGGAATGGGGAAGTTGTCCGATTGTAAAGACGAAATGGTTAGCAGATTGGATATATCTAAGAGATACTGCTTAGAAATATTAGTGGCATTTCTTCAAGAAGCAGACATTATTATTTTGCATGAAATGTTTGAAAATGTTTGGAATCATACTATAGAGGAAATTTTAGTTGAATTTTCACTAAGAGGAGCAGTGGTTGTGTTCTCAGAACATGGTGAAGAATCATTGATGAAATTACCAATGCACAGTTACGACCTAAGTGGTAGGTGTGTTGGATGGTAGAATAATTGGGGAATATGATTTTTCATATTCCTTGAGATATATAGGGTAGAAAATATATTTAGCTGCAATGTTTTGTCCCTCCATAGTTAACGAATCTATCTAAATAAGAAATAGGTTATATCAAACAGATTTTACAAAGGAGAAATACATGGAGAGAGTTTTAATAATATCTTATATTATCAGTATGATACTTACGGCAGGCTTTATTTATTGTATTTATAGAGAGAAATATTGGGTTTTTGAATTTGTAAACAGAATAAAGAAGCCGATACAGCAACTTGTTTATGTTTTTCTTATGCTCCTATCATCGTATGCCTATATATGCTTTTCGTTACTCATAAAGGCTGATTTTAATGCTGTGATATGTGCGGTGCTATTACTTCTTTTGATTTGGGCTATGGACTATCTGTTTTCTTTATGTTTTAAAAAAAATGATTTGGGGATAAGTGAAAAAAAACGCTATATTTTTATGGCGTATGTGGGAGCCTGCATATCGGGATTTATTATTGCAAGTCGTGATGCTTCGAAAATGGCTTTAGAAATTCCAAATATAACAATTAGCGTTTTGATCGGAGCTTATGTACCTTTTACATTATTATTAGAGGATGGGAAAAAAGGGAAAGTAGAATTGCAAAGTATGAAAGAAGAATGGGAGGAAAAGTATAAGAAGACATTTCGTGAACGTAAGGTCAAAGACATTCTTTCTGCTCTACTATTTGCGATGGTATATGGCGTTTTACTGGTAGGGGCGTTATCTCCTGCTCAAAATATCATCAATGATATTGCTTCAGGGATAGGAATGGGGATGGCTACAGTGGTTGTTGCCTTTGTAGGGTTGGTTGAAGTGAAAAACAGGTTAACGAAAAGGAGGAATAAAAGAGAAGACGCAGATCAAGAGAAATCCGATACAGAGTAGAAGGGGCAAGACAGCAAGGAGTATTTAGCCGGAATTATTTCAAATGTACCTCACAAGATTGGATGTTGATGCGATATAAATGATATGATATACTGAAGTCCATATTATTAGATTTGTGGAGAAATAGGGATAGCCAAGAGAAAAAATATAAAATTAAATTTTGCAGAAAGAAGGCATTTTTATGAAACTTGTAGGAAGCAGAAAATTAACATGGGGAATTTGCAGTATTGGTGTTTTATTAGCAATAGTAAGCGTGTTTTTCTTACCTCAGATTATTCCTGTTCATTTTGCAAATGGGATAGCAGATGATTTTGGAAATAAGGTAGAGATTTTTTTATTTCCTATTTTGTTAATCATAATTACACTTTTGACTGGAAAAGAAAACATTAAATATTTCCTGACACATTCAAAAACATTTTTGACAGATATACAGTATAATTTGATGATAGATGGCGTTCTCGGAATTGTTTTGATTGCAGAAATTTATGTTATTTATGCTTCATTTGTTTAAGTGTTTCAACAAAAAATTCCAGTTTCTATAAAGAGCAAAGGAGAATGGTCATGATTGATATGCAGAATCAAGAGGAAATTCCGATCTTAGAGGATTTTGCGGCATATATTAGAAATCCAGTATTTATGAAATTTTGTTCCGAGATTAAAAAGAAGTACAGGTGCCATGAAAAAATAGAATTTAGCCGTTGTAGTTTAGAACGTGGTTGGAATGTAAAATTTAAAAAGTCTGGGAAAAGCCTGTGTACGATATATCCAAGAGAAGGGTATTTCACAGTGCTGGTTGTGATTGGTTCAAAAGTAAAAGAAGCAGTTGAGAATATTTTATGCGACTGTGCCCCAGAATTAAGAGAACTTTATGAAAAAACAAGATGGGGAAATGGACAAAAATGGCTTATGATTGATTTAGAAGATCAAGGAGAAATGTTTGCGGATGTACTTCAGCTTATTGAAATTCGCAGGGGATAATCAATTTTGGAGTGTGGAACAAGGAGTAAAGACGGAAGACTGCGAGGTAAACGATGAAGACGTATGAAAATAAAGAGGAACTAAAGGCAGAAATCAAGAGGGCTTACGACAAATATATTGCAGAGTTTAAGGATATCCCGGAATCCTTGAAGGACAAACAATGTATGGAGGTAGATCGAACACCTGCAGAAAATCTTGCATATCAGGTTGGGTGGACCGCATTAGTATTGAAATGGGAAAATGATGAACAGGCTGGACTTCCAGTGAAAACACCATCGGATGGTTTTAAGTGGAATCAATTGGGGGAATTGTATCAGTGGTTTACCGATACCTATGCCCATTTATCTCTAAAAGAACTAATGGGCATGCTGGATGATAATATACAGAAAATTTTTACAATGATTGATTCTATGACGGAAGAGGAGCTATTTTTACCACATAAAAGAAAGTGGGCAGATGAAGCTACCAAAACAGCAGTATGGGAAGTTTATAAGTTTATTCATGTAAATACAGTAGCCCCTTTTGGAACATTTCGGACAAAGATTAGGAAGTGGAAGAAGCTTTTACTTTGACACACAGATAGAGTTTTAGAAAATATCGTGCTTTTTTGTGCAAAAGAAAATAAATATATAATGCTATTTGGAGTGCATATTCAGTTTCAGGATATGCACTTTTTTAATAAAATAAAAGAGACAAACATTATTCAGATTCAAAGGGTAAGAAATTGTGATAAATCTATACGGTATGCTTTAATGGTTTTGGAATTTAACTTTTTTATGGTTTCACATGTTTTGAGATATTCGGATATAAAATTTGATAATTGATCCATAATAGGCACCCTCCTTTGTTTTTTTCAATTATGAGTGCCTATATGGAAAATGTCGATTTTATTTTGGGAAAAACTTATTTAAAGTTTCCAGTGTCCCCTTTGCAGAAAATCCCCATAGTATGCTGCTAAGAGCGTTAATAGCAGCCTGCCTCCTTCGGTAGTACGTCCGGTAGGAGATACTGGGAACGTGCTTTTCCAACTCTTCCAGGATTTCCTCTGTATTTTTCAGTTCATGGGGAGACAGAAAGGCGTAATATAATATCCAGTAATATTCTTCCCCATGCTTATGATTTTTCCGGAGCAGATCCACAGAAGAGAGAAGCAGCTTTATCATTTTGTTACTGCGGGCAATGCTTTTTGCCCATTCTTCAATCTGGCTGTCTCCCAGATCTGCTCCTGCAGCATAGATGGAATCTAGAAATTCGTCTACACTGGTGTTGTATTCCAGTTGGAATTGAATTTCCACCTGCCGGACAGCAACCATCAGGCTATAAGTAGAATCCCGGTAACAACGGAGCAGCTTATAGGTATCATGGTACAACGGATTATTTTCTACTTCAGCAGAAACAGGGTGGTGATTTTTCTTTGCCATTATACAACCCCTCCTTTCAACAGAACTTCTGGGATTTCAGCGAAGGCAGGTAAGGTATGCTGCAGAGGCGGAGTATGCCCTGGGACGTTGGTGACGGCGTGATTTTCCGGTTTTAGTTTTAATTCAAACTGATAGGCTGCTTTCCCCCAGGGGCAGATAATACGTAGTGAATATAGATATATACTATCCTTGCAGGCTGATAAAGGAGATAATATATACTTTGTTTTGGGGCATCTACAACAAGAAATGCCTTGTATTTCCAGTATTTCAGCGACTTTGCGAACAATGACTTTGATGTGTGATTCTGGAACGCAGGAGCCTTCCTGTGAAACGATGATTTGTTCGTCAGTAATAGATTCTGAAACGCATTCAGAATTGTTTTTGTCAGGCAAGGTATCTTCGGTTATATGTATTGGCAGTTGCATTTTCATGGCAATTTCCTCCTTATCAATCATGACATCACTGATATTAAACATAACGGACAGATAATTACGCAGATATACCATGCTACCATGTTTCCCGGAATAGGAAATCAGTGTGATCATGTCGGTATCTTCAAGTTTTTTAAGCAGACGGGATACAGAAGATTTCGACTGTTTCCAACGTCTGGCAAGTTCCTGATAACTGAACAAGGGATTTCCAGTCTGATTGCGAAAATATACTACTGGACCGGCATCAGAGCCTTGCACAGATGGATCATTATAGACTGCATGAATCCAAAGATCCAAAAGAGCATCCATTTCTGAACATTTTCCCAGTCCGATTAGTTTATGAACATCTGCGATTGGAAAAAAGAAAAACCCGATGTCTTTTTTGCATGGGTAATTATAGGAAAGGGCAGTATTATCTTTTGGCCAGTCTTTGATCTTGTATTGGATAATCTTATTTTTTTCGTGCAGTGAGTAGGTTAAAAGGTTTTGCTCAACCAGGGTATCCAATATGGATATGACCTGGTGCTGGAATTTTTGGCGGAAGTGAATCTGGAGTTCTTTAAGAGAACAGATCCATTCGCCAGGAACAACTTTGTAAGTAAGGTGTTCGATGTTCCGATAAGAGGAGCTGTAATTTGCATAAGAACATAAAATGAGAAAATAAAAAAGACAGGAACCTCCGTTGGTACGGATGCTTCTGTCTTTCATAAGGGTTTGTATAAATTCCCGGTAAATCCGGCAGCGTGGAAAATCCACAATTTGTTTTAATTCTAATTGATAATTCACGATAAACCTCCATATAATATTGTAGTTGTAGTAAAATAATTGTAGACGAAAGATACTAAAATGTATATAATATGCCCATAGGGGTGCTAAGTGGCATAGATTTGGCACAGTAAAATACCTGATATGGCATGAAAGCAACATGAAAATTAGGGTGGATATAAGGTGGACAGTTTGGAAAACCTTAGAGTTTTAGAGGGTTCCGAGGTTTTTTTCCGGGGTCTGCAACACCCTGATTCACCGGTTCAAATCCGGTCTGCGCCTCTGAAGAACCTGAAACTGATTTGTTTCAGGTTCTTTTTTTCGTTTCCCAGTTTTTCTTATAAATCAGATACAGCGGAAGTCCGACAAAAATCATACCACCGAGCATATTTCCAAGTGTAACCGGAATAAAGTTTGCAAGGCTGTGAAGTGGTGTCAGAGTCGCAATCTGTTCAGCTGTAATTCCGTAAGCTTCTTCTGCTTTCGCAACGTAAGCCGGATTAAGTGAAGCAAGGATACCAGCCGGGATATAGAACATATTGGCAACGCAGTGTTCGAATCCGCCGACTACGAAGGCACAGATCGGGAAGAAAATTGCCCATACCTTACCGGCAATATCTCTTGCGGAAGTAGCCATCAGTACTGCAAGACATACCAGGATGTTACATAAGATTCCGGAAGTGATTCCCTGCAGTGGTGAAATTGCGATCTTTCCAACAGCAACTTTGATTGTATAAGCACCAAGAAGCCCACCTGAGTAGTTTAGGTTTCCACTGTATACAATGAGCAGATCCACGCAAAGAGCACCGATCAGGTTACTGAAAAATACGATGAAAAGATCTCGGAATAATCCGCCCCATGTGACACGCTTGTCAAATACATCCATGATGATCAGGCAGTTTCCAGTGAAAAGTTCACCGCCGAGAAATACGATGAGCATCAGTCCGACAGGGAAGATACATCCGGCAAGAGCTCTTGCTACGCCAACATTTTCTACTGCGTGTGCTGCCGTGCTGCTTGTAGCACCGCCGAAAGCGATAAACGCGCCGGCCATGATGCCGAGCAGAATCATTTTTCCAAGGGGAAGACGGGTTTTGTTCTCGCAGGCCTTGATACTAAGATCAATGACTTCTGCGGGAGTGTTAAAATGATTGTCCATGATATAACTCCTTATTCTTTTGTAATTCGGCAGTCCTCTTGCTTTGAATGGTAACACAGTAAGAGAACTGCCGTTGTTATATTGCTATTCGTCAAGAATTTAACGAGAATATTTTATACTAGAAAATATTGGATTTCAAGAGTGGAAAGGTATGTTTATATATAGATACAAAATTCGGGATTTTTATTGCTTTAGGACAGTTATTTGTATGGTTTATAAGCATCCGTAAGCAATAGTAATTATGCAAAATATGTTTATAAAGTTATTCACCTGGAAAATTTTAGAAAAATATTGTTTTGTGTAGAAAAAAGATATCCTCATTTTATCAACAAAAAAGATGAGTTACGAACAAAAAACACATTGAAATTTCAAGTGCATCAAATTATTCTATATCTACTTCTGGCCGGGAGTAAAAAACAGAAGGAGAAACACTATATGAAAAATAAACTTCAACGCTATTTTCCTATAATCAGAACAAGAAAAGAAATTTTAAATGAATTGCGTGATAACGATGAATTATGGAGTCAATTTGAAAGCTGGGAAGAAGAGAATCAAGAAGAATATCTTGATATTTGTACAGGTGTAAAGGGAGTAAAGGTACTTTATGATACATTCTTTAAGGCAGTCATGAATCCGGATACGCGACCAGAACGATTAAATGATTTTCTCTCAACAGTTCTCGGAAGGACAGTGAAAATTCTAAAAGTATTGCCAAATGAATCGGCAAGAATTGCAGCTGAAAGTTCATTGCTTGTAATGGATATAGTTGTACAATTTGAAGATGGAAGTATTGCAAATGTCGAAGTGCAAAAAATCGGATATCTTTTTCCAGGGGAGCGTAGCGCATGTTATTCAGCTGATATGTTATTAAGACAATATAAAAGAGTAAGAAGAGAATTAGGAAAAAAATTTCATTATCGAGACATAAAAAAGGTATATACGATAGTTCTATTTGAAAAAAGTAATAGTGTTTTCAAAAGTTTTTCAAAGGACATTTATATTCATCGGTTTCAGCAACAAAGTGATTCAGGAATAGAACTGAATCTTTTGCAGGAGTACACGTTTATTTGCCTTGACATTTTTGATAACATCATTCACAATGAAGGCAGAAAAATAGACGGTAGATTAGAAGAATGGCTCGTATTTCTTAAAGAGGATGATCCCGATATGATTATAAAATTATTGGAACAAAATTCTGAATTCAGAGACATTTATGAAGAAATCTATAACATCTGCCGGAACAGCGAAAGGATGATGGGGATGTTTTCAAAAGAACTGGAAATATTGGATCGTAATACAGTAAAACTAATGATTGATGAGTTGGACGAGGCACTTGGAGAGGAAAGGGAAAAAGTAAAAGCAATAAAGCAGGAAAGGGAAACACTGAAAGCAGAGATGCAGGAGGCGAAAGCGGAGAAAGAATCGCTGGAGGCAGAGATGCAGGAGGCGAAAGCGGAGAAAGAATCGCTGAAAGCAGAGATGGAAGCTGAAAGAAAACGTGCTGAGGAGGCAGAAAAGGAACTGATCCGGTTGAGGGCAGAACTGGAAAAACTGAGAAAATAGATGAAATACATAGTGATATCGGTTGTTTCTTATTTACTCTGCACTCCTGGAGTGTTATAATAACTGTTAAGACTGCCGGGAGGCATCTGTTTGAAGATCCTGATAATAGAAAAAGATAGAAGAATTATTTAAGGAGTAAATGGTATGGAACTGACAACAATTCGTGAGTTATTTAAGAACAGAGAAGAATATCTGGACAAAGAGGTAACAGTTGGGGGATGGATCCGAAGCATTCGAGATTCTAAGACATTCGGATTTATCGTATTGAATGATGGATCTTATTTTGATACATTACAGATTGTATATCATGATAAGATGGAGAACTTCGCTGAGGTTTCCAAACTGAATGTAGGAGCAGCAATCATTGTTAAGGGTACACTGGTAGCAACACCACAGGCTAAACAGCCATTTGAGATTCAGGCAGAAGAGGTTGTAATCGAAGGAGCATCTGCACCGGATTATCCACTGCAGAAGAAGCGTCACAGCTTTGAGTATCTTAGAACAATTTCTCATCTTCGTCCGAGAACAAATACATTTCAGGCGGTATTCAGAGTTCGTTCTCTGGCAGCATATGCGATTCACCAGTTCTTCCAGGATAGAGGATTTGTATATGTACACACTCCGCTGATCACAGGAAGTGACTGTGAGGGTGCAGGAGAGATGTTCCGTGTTACAACACTGGATATGGACAATGTTCCGAAGAATGAGGATGGATCTGTAGATTATACACAGGATTTCTTTGGGAAAGAGACAAGCCTTACAGTAAGCGGTCAGCTTAACGGCGAGACTTATGCACAGGCATTCCGTAATATTTATACATTTGGACCGACATTCCGAGCAGAGAACTCTAATACAACAAGACATGCGGCAGAGTTTTGGATGATCGAGCCGGAGATCGCATTTGCAGATCTTGAAGATGATATGGAACTGGCTGAGGCTATGTTGAAGTATGTGATCAACTATGTACTTGAGAATGCACCGGAAGAGATGAACTTCTTCAACTCTTTCGTTGATAAAGGACTTCTTGACAGACTTCATAATGTAGTGAACTCTGACTTTGCACGTGTAACATACACAGAGGCAGTAGAGATCCTTGAGAAAAACAATGATAAGTTTGATTATAAAGTATCCTGGGGATGCGACCTTCAGACAGAGCATGAGCGCTATCTGACAGAGCAGGTATACAAACGTCCTGTATTCGTTACAGATTATCCGAAGGAGATCAAAGCTTTCTATATGAAGATGAACGAAGATGGCAAGACAGTAGCAGCTGTAGACTGTCTTGTACCGGGAATCGGAGAGATTATCGGAGGAAGCCAGAGAGAGGATGATTATGACAAACTTCTCGGAAGAATGAAAGAACTTGGACTTAAGGAAGAGGATTATGGATTCTACCTTGATCTGAGAAAATATGGTTCTACAAGACATGCCGGATTCGGACTTGGATTCGAGAGATGCGTAATGTATCTGACAGGAATGTCCAATATCCGTGACGTCATTCCATTCCCAAGAACAGTAAACAACTGCGAACTGTAATAATAGTAAAGAAATTTCAGAGTGTTATTCACACATGAAAGCAAAATGTGTGGATAACACTCTTTTTTTCTGCCTGTTATGTGAATAACCTTTCATGCCAAATAGAAAATTTAACATTTCATCCATTAAATTAAATGGAACTTTAATAAAATTTTCGCTATTTAACATAGATTTAACATAACTTCACAGAGTTTTTTATAAAGCCATGATAATCTCGGATATGTAAAGAAGAAAAAAACACTGCGTTTGAAAAACAGATGCAAGACAGTGATTTGTAATTGAAAACAGACATGAGAGAGGATCTGGAGGAAGAAAAATGAAGGAAAACATACAGATTGTTTTCGGGCTGCTTGGTGGCCTGGCGGTTTTTATCTATGGAATGAACATGATGAGTGAATGTCTTCAGAAAGCGGCAGGAGAAAAAATGAAGAAAATCCTGTCACTTTTAACGAGAAATCCTGTAATGGGAGCACTTGCGGGAATGCTTGTTACAGCCGTACTGCAAAGTTCAAGTGCAACGACGGTTATGGCGATTGGTTTTGTAAGTGCAGGACTGATGACACTGCCACAGGCAATTTCTATTATTTTTGGTGCCAATATCGGTACAACAATGACAGCACAGCTGATTGCATTTAAGTTGAGTGACTACATTTATGCAATCATTTTTATTGGATTTATCGTATATTTTATTTCTAAATCAGAACGTGTGAAAAATGTCGGAATGACTATTTTTGCATTTGGTTTATTGTTCCTTGGAATCGAGACAATGGGATCTGTTATGAAACCATTAGCATCAAGCCCTATTTTCACAGAGCTGATCGGCAAAGTGGCAGATATTCCAATCCTTGGAGTTGCTGTTGGTGCATTAATGACTGTTGTGGTGCAGAGCTCTAGTGCAACAATCGCAGTACTCCAGAACTTTGCAGCTCAGCCGGGTGCAGATGGCGTGACAAGTATTATTGGTCTGGCCGGTGCAATTCCGATTCTTTTCGGTGACAATATCGGAACAACGATCACAGCGCTTCTGGCAAGTATCGGTCAGCCAAAGGATGCGAAGAGAACAGCACTTGCACACTGCATCTTTAATATTTCAGGCTGCTTCCTGTTTATCTGGTTTGTAAAACCACTGGCAGCATTTATCCAGTATATTTCCCCTAAGGGACCGGAGATTGAAGTAATCTCAAGACAGATTGCGAATACACATACATTTTTCAACCTTGTGATGACACTGATCTGGGTACCGCTTGTTGGAGTTATGGTGAAAATCGTAATGCGTCTGATCCCGGACGGAGAGGAGAAAGAAGTTAACGTAGTACAGCCAAAATTTCTTGATAATAAATTGATCAGTCAGCCTACAGTTGCATTACAGCTTGCAGTAAGAGAATTGATGAATTGCGGAGAGCAGGTAGGCGTGATGCTGAAAAAGGCAGCAGAAAAGATTGATAGTGAAGATGGTGCTTCTGTTGAAGAATTTGTAAAGAGCAGAGAAGTGACAACTGAGCTTACAGGAAAAATCACAGATTATCTTGCAGAAATGGCAGCGGCTGGAGTTATGACAGAGCAGCAGGCAGCAAGAGCTGCAGAGCTTCAGTATGTATTGATCGATATTGACAGAATCAGTGAACTTACGAAAAATGTCGCTGTTTCCATGCAGACAGAAAAGCTTGTGAAAAAGGACAAGAAGAGTGCAAAAGAAGAAAGAGTACAGTTCTCACAAGAAGCATCAAAGGATATACAGAAGAGCATGGAACTTGTCAGTGAAATGTACAATATGGTCATGAAAATGGTTAATAACGAAGAGGCAAATGAGGCTGAAAATCTTGTCAAGATGAAAGAAAAGATCCGTAAGATGGACGGAGATATTCGAAAAGGACATATTAAACGTGTACACAAAGGAAAATGTAAGGCAGGACTTACGGCTGCATTTAATGAGATTCTACATAACGTGGAGAGAATCGGAAACAGCTGTGTGAATCTGGCAGATGCGGCAGAGGACGGAGTGAGATTCAGCACATTTTTAAGAGAGATGGAGTAGAGAACTTTATTATGAGCAGGCAAACTTTCAATAGAAGAGAGTTTGCCTGTTTTCTATTTCATGGAAATCCTTTTGATTTTATGCTGATAAAAGAAGAAAAACTGTGCTAAAATAGTTGAGACAACAAGAAAGAACAGTTATAATATTAATCTGTTGATAGAGAGAAAAAGGTAACTTTTACTAATATAGGAAGGAAGTAGTAAATGAAGATAGAATTACCAAAGAAGGTATTATTTATCATTAATAATCTGCAACTTGCAGGATATGATGCATTTGCAGTAGGTGGCTGCGTGAGAGATTCTATTTTGGCGAGAAAACCGCAGGACTGGGATATCACAACGTCGGCAAAACCAGAAGCAATCAAGGAAATATTTCGCCGGACGGTTGATACAGGAATAGAACACGGAACAGTTACAGTAATGATTGGCAAAGACAGTTATGAGGTGACGACTTACAGAATTGACGGTGCTTATGAGGATAGCCGTCATCCGAAGGAAGTCCGCTTTACCAATTGTCTGGAAGAAGATCTTCGCAGAAGAGATTTTACGATCAATGCGATGGCATATAATGATGATGTCCGGCTGGTAGATGTGTTTGGTGGAATGCAGGATTTGAATCATCATCTGATCCGTTGCGTTGGAGATCCGAGGGAAAGATTTTCAGAAGATGCACTTCGTATCCTTCGTGCGGTACGCTTCTCAGCACAGCTGGATTTCCCGATTGAACCTGATACTGCCAAAGCAGTGAAGGAGCTTGCACCAAACCTTAAGAATATCAGTGCAGAACGTATTCAGACAGAGCTTGTGAAACTTCTGACGTCTCCACATCCGGAACGCATTCAGGATGCCTGTGAACTTGGAATTACAAAGGTGGTTCTTCCAGAATGGGATGCCATGGTAGGAGTAAAACAGAATACAATACATCATAAGTACGATGTGGCAGAGCATACACTTCATACATTGAAGCATGTGAAGAGAGATAAATACCTTCGTCTTACAATGTTGTTCCATGATATGGGAAAACCGGCAATGAAGACAACAGATGAGAAAGGAAACGATCATTTCAAAGGACATGCTCTGGAAAGCGAGAAAATTGCCCGTACAGTTTTGAAGCGGTTAAAATTTGACAATGAGACGATTCGCATTGTAACGAAGCTGGTCTGCTATCATGATTACCGGATGGAAGCAACACCGGCGAATGTACGTCGTGCAATGAATCGGATTGGTGTCGAATTATTCCCATACTATCTCGCAGTGCGTCTTGCAGATGCAAAATCACAAAGCACTTACATGAGAAGGGAAAAGATTGAAAATATCGTAGAGATAAGAAATCTTTACAAACAGATCCTGATGGAGAATCAGTGCGTGACTCTTCGACAGCTTGCAGTGAGTGGAAGAGAATTGATGGAACTGGGGATGAAGCCGGGACGCGAACTCGGTGCAATGCTCAGTGAACTGCTGGAATATGTGCTGGATGATCCGGAACGGAATACGAAAGAGAATCTCTGTAAGTACGTGAAAGAAAAAATGGAAAAAGAAAAGTAGGAAATGCCGGAAGAAAAAGAGAATACTCAGGTTGTCCCTTTCATACATTAGAAAGAAATCGTTGTCGGTTGCTGTTAAAACCGACAGTAAAAAGTCTGGTAACTGGAAAAGAATAACAATCCAGGTCAATGGGACAGGGGGCAGCCATGAGAGAATATGAGATGGAAGTACTGGAAAAGTACGAACTTGAAGTGAATAGCACCCGGCGGATCAGAGGTGCATTTTATTGCGATACAAAAGAAGGGACGATGCTTCTGAAAGAGACAAAGATCTCGGAGAGGCGCGTCCCTTTATTGTATCTTATTTTAAACCGATTAGAAAAGCAGGGATATCTGGTGGATACACCTGTGTTCAGTAAAGAAGGGAATCTGGTTCAGAATTCCAGAGATGGAACAAGATATTTGATGAAAAAATGGTATCCGGGGGAAGAGTGCAATCTGAAGAGAGAGGAAGATATTTTCCGGGCAGCAAGAAAACTGGGAGAGCTTCATCTGGGATTTCAGTGGTATGAGCCGGACTTGCAGGAGAAAGAAATATTTCAGAAATTCCAGAAAGAAGAGGTGCAGGAAATCCCACAGAATACACCGCAGTCAGTTTGTGAAGAAAAGAAAATTGACTGGACAAAGTTGTCACCATTGTTAAGTAAAAATCCATTGGAAGAAATGAAACGTCGTAACAGGGAAATGAAAAAAGTGCGGTCATTTATCAGAAAACGGGTTGCAAAAAATGAATTCGAATCCTATTATCTGAAGCATTATGAAGAAATTGCATGGCAGGCAGAAAAGGTGACAGAGCAGATAGAACGGTCTGGTTGTCGGAATCTATATGAAAGAAGTATACGGGAAAGGAAAATGCTTCATGGAGATTATAATTATCATAATGTCATGATCCTTCCGGAAAATGAGGTGATAACAAACTTTGAGCGGATGAGAATCGGAATACAAGTAGATGATCTATATTACCTTTTGAGAAAAGTAATGGAAAAATACCATTGGAAACAAAAAACAGGACAAAATATATTAGAAGCATATGAAAGCGTACGGCAATTAAAACCAGATGAAAGAGAGTATCTTTGCCTTCGACTGGCCTATCCGGAAAAGTTCTGGAAGACAGCAAGTGCTTATTCCAGATCAAATAAAGCATGGCTTCCGGAAAAGAGTGTAGAGAAGCTGCAGACAGCAGTAGAGCAGACGAAGGAGAAAGAAGTATTTTTGAGAGAGGTCTTCGAATAAAAAAAGCTCCGCAAACCGCGGAAAATGTGGATTTATCTTGACAAACAACAGGGAAACCGTTATAACAGTACATAAGGGTTTGAGGCAAGTTATCGTGCAGACTTGTAACCTGAATAAATAAAACTAGGAATAGAATTGTATTTGAGTACAATAAAGGAGGACATAATCCATGAACAAAACAGAATTTATTGCAGCAGTAGCTGAAAAGGCAGAGATTTCCAAGAAAGATTCCGAGAAAGCATTAAAGGCATTTGTTGATGTTGTAACAGAGCAGCTGAAAGCAGGAGATAAAGTACAGCTTGTTGGATTTGGTACATTTGAAGTCAGCGAGAGAGCAGCAAGAGAAGGAAGAAACCCACAGACAGGAAAAACTATGACAATTGCAGCTTGCAAGGCTCCTAAATTCAAAGCTGGAAAAGCATTAAAGGACGCTATCAACTAGTTCAGGGGATTTTGTAGAAGAATATATGAGACTGGATAAGTTTTTAAAAGTCTCCCGTCTGATCAAGCGAAGAACTGTAGCAAACGAAGCCTGTGATGCAGGACGTGTGCTGGTGAATGGAAAGACGGCGAAAGCATCTGTGAAGGTAAAGCCGGGTGATGTGATCGAGATTCAGTTTGGAACGAGAACCGTTAAGGTTGAGGTTCTTGAACTACAGGAGACAACAAAAAAAGAAGAAGCAAAGGACTTATTCAAATACCTGTAAAGTCTGTCAGACGACAGGAATGTATAAGTCAATCAATGGTTATTGTTTTCAGTAATCTTAGAAAGGCAGGGAATATTTTACAAAGTGAGATATTCCCTGCCTTTCTGTATATTGTACGATAAAGCAGTTTTAGAGACACATCTATAAAACCTTTATCTGTCAGGAATAAGTATAAAAGCTCTGACATATATATAGAAAAGTACAGGGAACTGTTCACAGGTAATATCCCGCGAGGTGTTTTGCCATGAATATGGCAAAATCCCGAGACATACGGGGCAAAATCCCATCACCGAAGGTGATTTGGAATGGATTTTGACCAAGTTGCTGTGAACGGAGTGAACAGTAACAAGTACAGGGAACTGTGATCTGATTCCAGTAATATACTGTGGAGTATGCCAGAGAAGAGGGAGGTGCAGCGGATGGAGGAACAGCAAAAGACTGTAAAGGCTCATAAGCTGGTGGTTAATAACCGGAAGACAAGTATGGTGACAGGTGTTCTGGATGTATTGTCTTTTGATCTGAATGAGATTCTTCTGGAAACAGAGCAGGGAATGCTGTTAGTAAAAGGAACAGACTTGCATGTGAACCGCCTCAGTGTGGAAAAGGGAGAAGTAGATTTGTCGGGAACAATAGACAGTGTTTCATATTCTAATATTTCACAGGCAAAGAAACAGGAAGAAAGCTTTTGGACAAAGATGTTCAAGTGAGGAAGAAAGAAGATGCTAAATATAAAAAAAGAACTGCTTGTTTTCTTCTGTGCCTGTCTTACAGGTGTGAATGTCCGGGCTGGGTACGAGATCCTGATTTTCTTAAGGAAAATGATAATACATAATAATCTGGTGAAAGGAATTGAGGATCTGTTCTACTGGATATTTATGAGTGCATATATTTTCTCACAGATATATGCAACTATGTATGGTAGTATCAGATGGTATTTTCTACTAGGTCTTGTATTTGGCGTTGCCGTTATTCAGAAACTGATTGCGTCTGGAGAAAAAATACACAAAAAAACAAGGAAAAACCTTGAAATTATTAGAAAAAACAGATAGAATGTTGATAATTGGGAAGTTTATAGGGAAGACTCCGTCAGTGAAGGCAGGATGGATTTCCCGGTAACGTTAAGAGTGTATTATTTTAGGGTGAATTTTAGATGGCAAAGAAAAAAAGAGTGACTGGACGGCGCAGCCATACAAAGCAGAGATGTCCGAGTCCGTACAAAAGAAGCGTTCTTATGATTTTGTCAGTATTGTGTCTTCTTTCCGGTGTGCTGGGAGTGAATGCAGTAAAGCTTCATGCAAAGAATACAGCGTATAAACAGCAGGAAGCAGAACTGAAGACACGGATTAAAAGTGAGCAGGCAAGAGCAGAAGAGATCAAAGAATACGAGCAGTATGTACAGACAGATGATTACATGAAAGAGATCGCAGAAGATAAGCTGAATCTTGTTGATCCGAATGAAATTGTGTTTAAACCAATCAAGTGAATAGTAACCGAATCTGCAAAGCCAGTGAAAGACGGATACAGAATTTTACGAAAGATAACTCCGGGAGAGAAAGTTCTCCTGGAGTTTTTCTTTTCTGAGTAACGAGGGGGGATGGAGATGGAAAATGGACAGGTATTACATAGTAGTCTATATGTGGAACAGATTGATAAGTTTGCAGTTTCATTAAAACAGTTAGCGAAAACATTTTTGAAATTAGAAGAAAAAAAGCAGACATTTTCAGAAGAAGAGATTGATGAAATGTTTGCCTGCGTAAGAGAAGAAGTGTGTGAAAAATGTGAGAAAAACAGTTGGTGCTGGGGTGAAAACTATATTCAGATGTATCAGATGGGATACGAGATTCTTGCAGCAGTGGATCAGTATGGAAATGAACTGGATGCAGAGACAAAAAGAAAACTGACGCAGCGCTGCATTATGGCTCCGCGGTTTTATCGGGGGATGCTTGACAGTTTTCACGAAGCAAGACAAAATATGATCTGGATCAATCGTATCGCAAGAAGCCGGGAAGGGTGTGCAGCCCAGCTTGATCTATTTGCAGATATGCTGCAAAATATGGCGAAAAATCTGGAAGACAGCATATTTACAGATGAAAGGTTGGGGAAACGGATCTTGTCTCAATTAAAAAGAAAAGGAATACGTGTACTTTCCATGCATTTTCTTGTGAATGGAGAGGGAAAATATGAATTGCATCTGACGATGCGCACCTGGAAAGCGGAAAAGATTCCGGTAAAAAGTCTGGCAGGGACTCTGAGTAATCTGACAGGAAGAAGATTGATTCCGGGAAAAGAGGGAGCGCAGCTGATTGGAGCGGATTATACAACAGTGGTCTTCCGAGAAGGACCATCCTATTACACAATGTCCGGGATAGCAAGAATCGGAAAAGGCTGCAGTAATATTTCAGGGGACAGTTTCACGATGATGGATCTTCCGGGTGGTAAAAGGGGAGTTGCATTGTCAGATGGCATGGGATGTGGGCAGGCTGCCTGTCGGGAAAGCACACTTGTGATAGAACTTCTCGAAGAACTTCTGGAAGCGGGATTTCCGGAAAAGACTGCGATCCAGATGATCAATACAACACTGGTCTGTGGAAGAGAAGAAATCCATTACTCTACGATCGACCTTACAGTGTTTGATCTGTATACAGGGGAATGTGAATTGATCAAGGCAGGCGCATCCTCAACTTTTATTCGAAGAAAGGATCAGATTGAGCATCTGACATCGACAAGCCTTCCAATCGGAGTGATGAATTCACTTGAAATAGATTCCGTGAAACGGCAGTTGACAGATGGGACGTATGTGATCATGCTGACAGATGGAGTGCTGGATGCACTTCCGGTAGGAGAGCAGGACTTCCTTCTTGAAACAATCATAAAAGGAACGGAAATACGAAACCCCAAGGAACTGGCCAGACACATTTTACAGCAGGTACTTAACTGGACAGGAAAAGAACCGGAGGATGATATGTCAGTTTTGGTTGCAGCTTTGTGGAAATGCAGAAAGTAGTCATTGACATAGAAGTAACCGTTAACGTATAGTTGAGGTATGATGGATAAAAGATTAGAAAAGATTGAAAACTATATCAGACAATATCATATGATAGAAAAAGGGGACAGGATTGTCATAGGTGTATCGGGTGGCGCAGACTCTGTATGTCTGCTGATGGCACTTTGTTCATTGCAGGAAAAGCTGGGATTTCAGGTGCTTGTCTGCCATGTGAATCATGAACTGCGCGGGGAGGAGGCTGCACAGGATGAGGCATATGTGGAAATGCTTTGTCATAAAATGCAGGTTCCTTTTTTTGCATTTCATGAAAATGTGGAATTAATTGCAAAAAAGCGGAAAGAATCATTGGAGGAAGCAGGCAGATATGTGCGAAGACAGGCATTTGAACAACTCTGTAAGGAACAGGGCGGGACAAAGATTGCAACAGCGCACCATAGTAATGACAATGCAGAAACAATGCTTCTTAACATGGCAAGAGGAACCGGGCTTCGCGGATTGTGTGGGATAAGACCAGTGTATGGAAAATGGATCCGCCCACTTCTGGAATTGTCCAGGGAAGAGATTGAACAGTGGTTGAAAGAGTGTGACATCAGATATTGTGTTGACGAAACGAATCAGGAAGATGAATACACAAGGAACCGGATTCGTCATCATGTAATTCCGACATTAGAAGAACAGGTTAATACAAGGACGGTAGAACATTTTGTGAAGCTCAGTGAACAGGCAGAAGAAATCTATGAATATCTGGAAAAACAGACAGATCAGGCATGGAATATCTGTGCAAAACAGACAGACGGACTTCAAAGCAGGAAAGAAATATTTCTCAAGGCAGAGGAAATGGAACACCTTGATCCTGTGATAAAGAAATTACTGATCCAAAGATCAGTAAGTGAAGTGGCAGGGGCACAGAAAGATATTGAAAGCAGGCATATCCTGGCGGTACTGCAACTGTTTGAACGGCAGACAGGACGGCAGATCGATCTTCCGTATAGTGTTACAGCCAAAAGAATGTATGAGGGAGTTCTGCTTACAAAAGGTGATAAAAAAGTTACATCTGTACATCAGAAAGAGAAAAGAAAAGAAGAGAGTAATTTTGTTCTACAGCTTCAGATTCCGGGAGAAACACAGATCCCGGGAACAAATTTGAAAATCTGCTGTACAATCAGCGGTGAAAATGAGAAGAATTCAGCAAAAGAGATACCACAAAAAAGCTACACGAAATGCTTTGATTATGATATAATAAAAAGCAGTCTCTGTGTGAGATACAGACGACCCGGAGATTATTTTACAATTGATGGGGAAGGAAAGAAAAAGAAGCTGAAGAGTTACTTTATTGATGAGAAGATTCCGCAAGAAGAACGGGACAGACAGCTTCTGATCGCAGAGGAAAGCCACATCGTATGGATTCCGGGCAGAAGGATGAGTTCGTACTACCAGGTGGGAGACCAGACGAAAAAGATTCTTAAGATAAAGATTATGGAGGAATAGAACAATGGCTGAGAAGATTAAAGTGTTAATTTCAGAGGAAGAAGTAGATGCAAGAATCCGTGAACTCGGAGAAAAGATCAGTAAAGAGTATGAAGGAAAGCAGATCCATCTGATCTGTGTTCTGAAAGGTGGAGTATTCTTTATGTGTGAACTCGCAAAGAGAATTACAGTTCCGGTATCTATGGACTTTATGTGTGTTGGAAGCTATGGAGACGGAACAAAATCCAGTGGTGTTGTAAGACTTGCGAAAGATCTGGATGAGTCTATTGAGAATAAGGAAGTATTGATCGTGGAAGATATCATTGATTCCGGTAATACACTGTATTATTTGATGGACGTACTTCGTCAGAGAAAGCCGGCAAGTCTCCGTCTTTGCACATTGCTTGATAAACCAGACCGCCGTGTGAAAGATGTGCACGTAGACTGGACAGGATTTGAGATTCCGGATGAGTTCGTAGTTGGATACGGACTGGATTATGCACAGAAGTATAGAAATCTTCCATACATCGGAGTAGTAGAAGTCGCAGAATAGAAAGGAAGCAATAATAAATTGAATAATGACAGAAAAAGCAGAGGTCTGAGTGGGGCAACGATCATCAGTTTTGTTGTGATCCTTGTTGTGGTTCTGTGGATGGCGAACCAGCTTCAGATGCATCAGCAGGAGATGACATATACCTCCTTTGTCTCTGCGGTACAGGAAAAAAATGTTTCTGATGTCTACATCAATCAGAACAGTGCAGTTCCGACAGGAACCGTCTCTGTTACATTGAAAGATGATGGTAATACAAGGAAAGTGAATGTGTCAGATGTTGAGCAGGTAGAGAAGCTTCTGACAGAGAATCAGGTGGAGTACAGGCTTTCGGATGTACCGAAGGATTCTATGTTGACAACAGTTGTAGTTCCGATGCTGATCACACTTGGTGGAGTATTTCTGATCTTTTTCCTGATGAGCCGTCAGAACGGCGGGGGAAATTCTAAGGCGATGAACTTTGGAAAGAGCCGCGCAAAGATGAGTACGAAGAATGAGATCAAGGTTACATTTCGTGATGTTGCAGGATTGAGAGAAGAGAAGGAAGAACTGGAGGAGATCGTAGATTTTCTGAAAGATCCGAAGAAATACATCCAGGTTGGAGCACGTATCCCAAAAGGTGTTCTTTTAGAAGGACCTCCGGGAACCGGTAAGACACTTCTTGCAAAGGCTGTAGCCGGTGAGGCAGGAGTACCATTTTTTAGCATTTCGGGTTCAGATTTCGTTGAGATGTTTGTTGGTGTGGGTGCTTCCCGTGTCCGTGATCTGTTCCAGGATGCGAAGAAGAACGCACCATGTATCATATTTATTGATGAGATCGATGCAGTCGCAAGACGCCGCGGAAGCGGTCTTGGCGGTGGTCATGATGAGCGTGAGCAGACCCTGAACCAGCTCCTTGTAGAGATGGATGGATTTGGTGTAAATGAAGGCATTATCGTAATGGCAGCGACAAACCGTAAGGATATTCTGGATCCTGCAATCTTAAGACCGGGAAGATTTGACCGTGATGTTATTGTCGGACGTCCGGATGTAGGCGGCAGAGAAGAGATTCTGAAAGTTCATGCGAGAAATAAGCCGCTTGGAGATGATGTGGATCTGAAGCAGATTGCCCAGACAACGGCAGGATTTTCAGGAGCAGATCTTGAGAATCTTCTCAATGAGGCTGCAATTCTGGCAGCGAAGGAGAACCGGGTGTACATTCAGCAGTCTGATATCCGTCATGCATTTGTGAAGGTCGGAATCGGTCCGGAGAAGAAGAGCCGTATCGTATCTGAGAAAGAACGCAGGATTACAGCTTATCATGAAGCCGGACATGCGATCTTGTTCCATCTGCTTCCGGATGTGGGACCGGTTTACAGCGTATCTATCATTCCGACAGGTGGAGCCGGCGGATATACAATGCCGCTTCCGGAGAAGGATGATATGTTCAATACAAAGGGGCATATGCTTCAGGAAATTACAGTTTCCCTTGGCGGACGTGTTGCAGAAGAAGAGATTTTTGATGATATCACAACGGGAGCTTCCCAGGATATCAAGCAGGCAACAGCAATTGCAAAATCAATGATCACGAAGTTCGGTATGTCTGAAAGACTGGGACTGATCAATTATGATAATGACAGCGATGAAGTATTCATTGGACGTGATTTCGGTCATACATCAAGAGGGTATGGCGAAAAAGTGGCCGGAACGATTGATGAAGAAGTGAAACGTATTATTGATGAGTGTTATTTGAAAGCGCGTACACTTATTCAGGAGTATCATCCGGTACTCGAGAAGTGTGCACAACTGCTTCTTGAGAAGGAAAAGATAACAAGAAGTGAATTCGAAGCACTGTTTGCAGACAGTGAGGTTGAAGGATAGTAGTCATTATATGTATTTAGGATAAGATACCCTCTGCCGGCGGGCAATCCCGTGTTGGCCGGGGGTGTTCTTATTTTAGATAGTTTTAAGAATTGAGTTAAAGGAGGCTAAACAGGTGAATAGAGAAGCACTGTTTTGTGACGGTACAGGTGATTATGTCTGTCCGGCAGAGCCTGAGATAAATGAAAAAGTAGTGTTGCGATTTCGTACGGCACACAATGATGTTGATGAAGTGAAACTGCACATCGGAGAACAGGAGTATCCTATGTGGAAGACACGTACGGATGGTGAATTTGACTTTTACGAGATCGAGTATCAGCTTGGTGAGGATATCTTAAGATATTGTTTTGAAATCAAGCAGGGAGCAGAGATCTGTTTTTATAGTAGGTATGGAATAACAGGAAAAAAAGAAAACTATTACGATTTTATTATTTCGCCGGGATTTAAGACACCCGAGTGGGCGAAAGGTGCTGTGATGTACCAGATCTTCGTTGATCGTTTTTGTAATGGAGATCCGACAAATGATGTAGAGGATAATGAATATATTTATATTGGGGCACCGAGCCGCAAGGTGAAGGACTGGAATCAGGCACCGGAAGCAATGGATATCCGTAATTTTTACGGCGGGGATTTACAGGGTGTTTTAGATAAGCTGGATTATCTGCAGGATCTTGGAGTTGAAGTTATTTACTTCAATCCGTTGTTTGTTTCTCCATCGAATCATAAGTATGATATTCAGGATTATGATTACATAGATCCGCATTATGGAAAGATTGTTGTGGATGACGGAGAAGTACTTCCGGTAGGTGCAAAGGATAATATCCATGCGACAAAGTATCAGCAACGCACAGGAGATATCCGTAACCTTGAGGCAAGTAATCAGCTGTTTATCAAACTGGTAGAAGAGATGCATAAGCGTGGAATGCGTGTAATTCTGGATGGTGTATTCAATCATTGTGGTTCTTTTAATAAATGGATGGACAGAGAACGTATCTATGAGCCGCAGCCGGACTATCCGAAGGGAGCATATGTAAGTAAAGAAAGTCCATATAACAGCTTTTTCCTGTTCCATGATGCGAGAAATGAGCTCTGGCCTTATAACGGAACATATGATGGCTGGTGGGGACATGATACACTGCCAAAGCTCGATTATGAGGATTCACCACAGCTTGAGCAGTACATTATGGATATCGGAAGAAAATGGGTATCACCGCCGTATAACGTAGACGGATGGCGTCTTGATGTTGCGGCGGACCTTGGATTCAGTAATGAATACAACCATATCTTCTGGAAGCGATTCCGAAAGGAAGTTAAGGATGCGAATCCGGATGCAATTATATTAGCAGAACATTATGGAGATCCGCAGGACTGGCTCCAGGGAGATGAGTGGGACAGCGTTATGAATTATGACGCATTTATGGAACCGCTGACCTGGTTTTTGACTGGTATGGAGAAGCATAGTGATGAATATCGTCAGGATCTGTGTGGAAATGCTGATAACTTTGTCGGAACGATGCGTCATTTTATGGCAAGTATGCTGACACCATCTCTTCAGGTGGCAATGAATGAACTTTCCAACCATGACCATTCTCGTTTCCTGACACGTACGAACCACAAGGCAGGACGCGTGGCACAGCTTGGAACAGAAGCAGCTGAAAAGGATGTGAATAAGGCAATCTTACGAGAAGCGGTTATTATGCAGATGACCTGGATCGGTGCGCCGACAATTTATTATGGTGATGAGGCAGGACTTTGTGGATTCACCGATCCGGATAACCGGAGAACTTTCCCATGGGGGAACGAAGACAAAGAACTTCAGGCATTCCACAAAGAAGTGATCCGTATCCACAAGGAAGAGAAGCCGTTGAAAAAGGGTTCTATCAAGCTATTGGCTTCGGATGAAAATCTGCTGGCCTATGGAAGATTTGAAGCAGATGAACAGATTGTCATTGTTGTGAATAACAGTGATGAACTTCGTACAGTGACCGTACCGGTATGGTATGCAGGTGTAGAGATGGAAGGACGGATGAAACGACTGATCTACTCTTATGAAAACGGTTATACGACAGAATATGATGAGTATATCGTACAAGATGGAGAGATTGTCCTGAATATGGGATCTCATTCAGCAATCGTATTAAAGCCGGCAGAAGCATTGAGATTGATGCCGTAAGAAGTGGAACGGTATTTTGCAGATAAAGAAAGAGTATTATACGAGAATAATAAAAATACGGGATGAGCAGTTTTAATATCTGTTCATCCCGTATTTGTTATTATCATTATTTTGTCAGAACCTCTGCCCCATTCTCTGTGATAAGTACCATGTACTCAATCTGGGCAGAAAGACCATCATCCATTGTATAAACAGTCCAGTCATTGTCCTCGTCTACGAAGAAGTCAGGACTACCTTCGTTGATCATAGGTTCGATTGTGAACATCATACCTGGAACGAGAAGCATCTCACTTCCCTTTGGTGTCACATAGCTGACAAAAGGATCCTCATGGAATTCCAGTCCGACTCCATGTCCACCGATATCTTCTACGACAGAGTATCCATTTGCACGGGCATGTGTATTGATCGCATCTGCGATATCACCTAAATGTCCCCAAGGCTTCGCAGCCTCAAGTCCAAGCTTCACACACTCTTCTGTGACACGGACGATGCGCTCTGCACGTTCAGATACTTTTCCCATCTTGAACATACGGGATGCATCAGAAAAATATCCGTCAAGAATAGTGGATACGTCAACATTGATAATATCGCCTTCTTCCAGAATGATATTCTCATCCGGGATACCATGGCAGATCTCGTTGTTAATAGAAGTACACACGCTCTTTGGGAATCCCTGATAATTAAGCGGAGCCGGGATACCACCGTGTTCTTTTGTGAATCGATATACGATGTCATCGATCTCCTGTGTACTCATTCCAACGTGGATCTGTCTTGCTACTTCATCCAGGATCGCTGTATTAAGCTCAGCACTTTTTCTGATCTTTTCAATCTGGAATGGAGTTTTTAAAATCTTACGTGTCGGAACAATCTCACCACGTTCAGCATGCATCATTATCTTTTCTTCGATCGGCATATGGCATTTCTTATATTTTTTGCCGCTGCCGCACCAGCACAATTCATTTCTTTCCATGATATTACCTCTTCTAAAAATCACTTATTTTCTCGGTTTCTACTTATTTTATCACAAAATTCGACAAAAAGATACATGTTATGCTTGCCGAGAACGTAAAAATATAGTACGATTAAGATTCAGATAGGAGTGATAATGTATATGTGGTATTGGGCGATTATGGTACTGCTGATTTTAGGAAGTATCGCACTTCTTTGCAGTACATTTATAAGTGTAAAAAAGAATAAGGCACAGGACGCAGAGCGGAGAAAGCAGTCCAAGAAAGGAAAGCGTAACAAGGCAGATCAGGGATATGATCCAGAAGAGGATCAGCCGCAGGGAAAGAAGAGACGCAGTTCAGGGCAGAACGGTTCTATGGATTCAGCGAAGCGTTCTTCTAAAAAGAGAAGACAGTGGAAGATTATCCTGGAAGATCTGGATACATGGCAGAAGTATAGCTTCATATTCTATGACGAAGTAGGAATCGGAAGAGCAAAGCGGAATGACAATTATGAGAAGTATCTGCCACTGCATGAGGATGGAAGAGTATCCAAGCAGCATTGTGTGATCATACAGAGAGGTGACTGTTTGTATCTGATGGATGATGGTTCCAAGAACGGAACATACCTGAACGGAATTCTGGTAGATTGTCCGACAGAGATTCAGAGAGAAGATGTGATCGGCGTTGGGGAGACCAGACTGGAGATTCTCAGAATCCTAAGAGAAAGTGAATAATGAAATTACAGGCAAGGAAGTCCGGCGGAAAAGTCAGGACTTCTTTTTCTTTTTGATCGTAAAATGAAGAATCTGTGTGAAAGTAACAGTTGAGTAAGGAAGATCATATAGTAGTTATATAGTTACTGTCAGTGGGAGTGAGCAACATGTACCAGAAATTGCCTTATTATATGGCCTATCCGATACAGACAGAATATGATGAGAAAGCGGAAAGGACAGACCTGGAGTATATGAAAAGCCTATATCCGGATCTTCCAAAGAGAATACTGCCTTATGTCGAAGAGGAATGTGACAGGATGGAATACACGGGGAGTGTGATGTTTGATGTTTATCCGGATAAATTGCAGCTACGCATCATGTGCAACAGAATTTGCGAAAATGTAAAAAAACAGGAGAAAATGTTTGCCGGGGAAGAACGGATGTTAAGAAATCTGGCGGAAGTCCTGTTGTATCAGGAAATCTACCGACGCAGGGGCGAACAGAGAAAAAGGAAACAAAAAATTTACAGTTATTGTTCATTGCCAGGAAAATCTGTGATATAATCATTCAGATTACAACGAAAGAAACGGATTCAGAAGAAGGGAACAGATACAAATGAAAAGTAATCTTATATTTATCGGTATGCCGGCTGTCGGAAAAAGTACAGTTGGTATTGTAGTAGCAAAAAGACTTGGAAAAGGTTTTATAGATTCAGATCTTCTGATTCAGGAACAAGAAGGAAAGCTTCTGCGTGAAATTATAGCAGAAGTCGGTGATGATGGGTTTTTAAAAATCGAAAATCAGGTAAATCGTGATATAAAGGCAGAAAATGCGGTTATTTCTCCGGGCGGAAGTGTTGTCTATTGCGAGGAAGCAATGAAACATTTCAAAGAAATCGGAATTGTTGTATATCTTCATGCTTCTTATCAGACAATAAAGAGAAGAATCAGGAATCCTCAAAAAAGAGGAGTTGTTTTGAAGGACGGTCAGACATTAAAAGACCTGTATGACGAGCGAAAAGTCCTTTTTGAGAAGTATGCAGATGTGACAATCAGTGAAGAAGGCTGTCAGATTGAAGAAACAATAGAAAATGTACTTAATGTTATTGAGGATTACTCTCAAAATAAAGCGTGAATATTACCGTCATAGAAAAAGGGGATTCCACAATGAAAGATTTTGTGTTATAGTTATGTATGGATTATATTGTAATTAAGGTAGAAAATTCTTTTCGTATAGACAAAGACACAAGAATAAATCGTTACTGAACACAGGATCTGTGGGAAGTAATACAGAATCGGACAATTGAGGTGCAAAATGGAGCAATATATTATTAAGGGTGGTAATCCGCTGGTTGGGGAAGTTGAAATCGGCGGAGCTAAGAATGCGGCACTTGGAATTCTTGCAGCTGCAATCATGGCAGATGAACCGGTTTTGATTGAGAATCTTCCGGATGTGAATGACATTAATGTCATGCTGGAGGCAATCGAGGGAATCGGTGCAATGGTACAGAGAATTGACAGACATACAGTAAAGATCAATGGAAATACAATCGGAGATTTCAGTATTGATTATGACTACATCAAGAAGATCAGAGCGTCTTATTATTTGTTAGGTGCACTTCTTGGAAAATACAAGAGAGCAGAAGTAGCACTTCCGGGAGGATGCAATATCGGAAGCAGACCGATCGATCAGCATCTGAAAGGATTCCGTGCACTTGGAGCAGATGTAGACATTGAGTATGGTAAGATTGTTGCAGAGGCGGAAGAGCTGAAGGGAACACATCTTTATTTTGATGTTGTAACTGTAGGTGCGACGATCAATGTGATGATGGCAGCAGCTATGGCTGACGGTCTCACGATCATGGAGAATGTAGCGAAAGAGCCACACGTTGTAGATGTAGCGAACTTCCTGAACAGCATGGGAGCAAATATCCGTGGTGCAGGAACAGACGTGATCAAGATCCGTGGAGTGAAGTCACTGCACAAGGCAGAGTACTCCATTATTCCGGATCAGATCGAAGCAGGAACATTTATGTTTGCCGCTGCGGCAACACGCGGAGATGTGACAGTGCTCAATGTGATTCCGAAGCATTTAGATGCAACGATCTCCAAGTTGGTAGATATCGGATGTGAAGTAGAAGAATTTGATGATGCAGTCCGCGTAGTGGCTAAGGGACGTCTGACAAGTACACAGGTGAAGACATTACCATATCCGGGATATCCGACAGATATGCAGCCACAGATCGGTGTTGTGCTTGCACTTGCAAAGGGAACAAGTACGATCACAGAAAGTATCTTTGAGAATCGTTTTAAATATTTAGATGAGCTGGCACGTATGGGTGCGAATATCAAAGTTGAAGGTAATTCAGCAACAATCGAAGGTGTTGAGAAATTTACGGCAGCAAGAGTCAGTGCGCCGGATCTTCGTGCAGGAGCTGCGCTTTGCATCGCAGGACTCGCAACAGAAGGAATTACGATCGTAGATGATATTGTTTATATCCAGAGAGGATACGAACGCTTTGAAGAGAAACTCAGAAGTCTGGGTGGAATCATCGAGAAAGTGTCCAGTGAAAAAGAGATTCAGAAATTCAAATTAAAAGTTGGCTAAACCGAGGTTACTGTTTACAACAAGCTGCGGCCGGCAGCGAGCCGATACAGACAGAATCCGAAGAAATATGATGTGAGAATGTATGCAGGTGTCGGAACGAAAGTTCTGATACCTGTTTTCAGTTTATGTGTCAGGAACTATGGCGTAATGGATGATCAGGCAGGCCGAATGAAACAGTAGCGGGATATCAATAAGAAAACAGCAGGAGCAACAAACGATGAATGAATTTGAACAGGCAGAAGAACGGAGAAAAAGACAGAGAGAAGAAATCAAACAAAAGAGGATCAGACAGCTCAGACGAAGAATGACGATTTCCGGCTGTATTTTGTTGTGCATAATCATAGCGCTGGCAGCCTTTGCAGTCAATGTGGCTAAGAAAAAGAAATTGGCAGCAGAACAGAAAAAACAGCTGGAACAGGAAATTGCACAGATGAATGAATCGCTGAATGATTGCTACAACACTTTCCTGACGGATAATGGAATGTCAGCGGAAAAGTCGGATGTTACAGCATTTACGAAATGGCTGGAAAAGAACCATTCTGAAGAGATGGATGATTTATTTCTGGTCTATCAGAAGAATAAAAAGATAACAGCGCAGGATATTTATGATTCCTTTGGAGCAACTTTGCATGTTCTGTCAGATACATACGAAGGAAAATTAAAGGATGAAGCTACCGCTGCGAAGAATCATATCTATGAGAAGAAGGCAGCAGAGAACGGAACTGTGCAGATTACGGCAGCAGGAGACCTCTGTCTGGAGGAAGACGGATATGTTCTTGATTATTATGATACGGTAAATGACTTGTCAAAATGCATTTCCAAGACAATTCTGGATCAGACAAATGCAGCAGATCTTTTCTTCCTGAATCATGAATATTGTGTCAGTGACCGTGGAACCCCGCTGGAGGATAAGTATTATGTATTCCGTGCAAAACCGGAACGTATGAAGTTGCTGGAACAGATGGGGACAGATATTGTTTCAATTGCGAATAATCACATTTATGATTATGGTGCAGATGCGATGGATGATACGATTGATCTGTTGGATCAGGCGAAGATCAATCATGTAGGAGGCGGAACGAATCTGGATGAGGCAAAGCAGCCGACTTATTATATTATCAATGGAATTAAGATCGGATTTGTGGCAGCTTCCGAGGGAGAACAGTATAAATTTACACCGGAAGCAACAGATTCAACGACAGGTATTCTTGCATCTTACGACACAACAGAGTATAATCAGGTGATCGCTGATGCATCAAAAGAATGTGATTATCTGATCGCATATGTTCATTGGGGAACAGAAGATGAGGATATGTACAATTCGACGCAGACAGAGCATGGAAAAGAATTCCTGAAGTCAGGAGCAGATATCGTGATCGGAGGTCATCCGCACGTACTTCAGGGAATTGAGTACACAGAGGATGGACCTATTGTATACAGTCTAGGAGATTTCTGGTTTAATGATGAGACAAAATATACGGGACTTCTGAATCTTGAGATTACATCAGAAGGACTGAAACAGATGTCTTTCATGCCGTGTGAGCAGAAAGACAGCCAGACACAGTATCTGAATAATGCAGAATCCCAGAGAGCACTTTTTGATCACTTGCAGGAGATTTCACCGAATATTACAATTGATGATACAGGTGTGATCACTGAGTTGAAAGATGTTGATGCAGAATCATAGAAATATAAAAGTTTTATCAACTTCAGAAAACGGTATTGACATAATCAACAAGGTGTTGTATAGTCTGATACGAAACAAAATTAAATAAATGATACTTTCTCTTATTCAGAGCAGTGGAGATACAAAGGATCTAAGAAGCTGCGGCAACCCCTCGTAATAGGAAGGTGCCAACCTGAGCGAGTTATTTCGAACAATAAGAGGATTGTTAAGATAAACTGACAGTCCGCTTGATGCGGGCTGTTTTCATTATTGGCAATGTAAGCAAATGAAGACAGCACAAGCGAGAGAAAGTGAGAAGTTGCTGTTAGTGCAGCAACCGGAAAGGAGAACAGATATGGAAAGAGAAAAGATTTTATTTACATCAGAATCAGTAACTGAGGGACACCCGGATAAGATGTGTGACCAGATTTCAGATGCGATCCTTGATGAACTGATGAGACAGGACCCGATGAGCCGTGTGGCATGTGAGACATGCTGTACAACAGGTCTTGTAATGGTTATGGGAGAGATTACAACACAGGCTTATGTAGATATCCAGAAAATCGTTCGTGACACTGTTCGTGAGATCGGATACACAAGAGGAAAATATGGATTTGACGCTGATACATGTGGCGTGATCACAACACTGGATGAGCAGTCAGCAGATATCGCACTCGGAGTAGACAAGGCACTTGAGGCGAAAGAGAACAAGATGTCAGATGAAGACATCGAAGCGATCGGAGCAGGAGACCAGGGTATGATGTTCGGTTATGCTTCTGACGAGACAGAAGAATATATGCCATACCCGGTTGCAATGGCTCATAAGCTTGCTCTTCAGCTGACAAAGGTTCGTAAAGACGGAACGCTTACTTACCTTCGTCCGGATGGAAAGACACAGGTTACAGTAGAGTACAACGAAGACGGTTCTGTAAAGCGTCTGGATGCAGTTGTTCTTTCTACACAGCATGACCCGGATGTGACTCAGGAGCAGATTCATGAAGATATTAAGAAATATGTATTCGATGAGATTATTCCGGCAGAACTCGTAGACGAAGAGACTAAGTTCTTCATAAATCCGACAGGACGTTTTGTAATCGGTGGACCACACGGAGACAGCGGACTGACAGGACGTAAGATCATCGTTGACACTTACGGTGGAATGGCTCGTCACGGTGGCGGTGCTTTCTCCGGAAAGGACTGTACAAAGGTAGACCGTTCTGCAGCTTATGCAGCACGTTATGCAGCAAAGAATGTTGTAGCAGCAGGACTTGCTAAGAAATGTGAGATTCAGCTTTCTTATGCAATCGGTGTTGCACAGCCGACATCTATCGCAGTTGATACATTCGGAACAGGAAAACTTTCTGATACAAAACTGGTTGAGATCCTTCGTGAGAACTTTGATTTCCGTCCGGCAGGAATCATCAAGATGCTGGATCTGAGAAGACCGATCTACAAACAGACAGCAGCTTACGGACATTTTGGACGCAACGACCTGGATCTTCCATGGGAGAAGCTGGACAAGGTTGACGATTTAAAGAAATATCTGTAAGATAGAAATATCTGATACAAGCACCGGAAGGTGCCTGACACCCGTCATAAAGTGTCAGGCACCTTTTTCAATACGGAAAGGAGATGCTTCTATGAAATTACGTACCAAACTGATTATTGCTTTTGTAGTCGTTATGATCTTTCCTGTAACATTTGCACTGATCGCAATGCATGCATTTGTTCCGGGAAGAGGGGCAGAGATACAGCAGCTGTATCTGATCGCAGTTGTCCTTACGACAGCATTTCTGATCTTGTGGATCTACAGATCGGTATCGGTCCCGCTGGAGAAACTTCAGAGAGCTGCACGCAATATCAAAGAGGGTAATCTTGACTTTGAGATCAAGGCAGAATCAAATGACGAGATTGGACAACTCTGTCAGGACTTTGAAGAAATGCGTCTCAGACTGAAAGCACAGGCGGAAGAGAAGGTCGCATTTGACAGAGAGAATAAGGAACTCATCAGTAACATTTCACATGACCTGAAGACTCCGATCACAGCGATCAAAGGTTATGTGGAAGGAATCATGGATGGGGTAGCAGATACGCCGGAAAAGATGGACAGATACATCAGAACCATTTATAATAAAGCTAATGAGATGAATCTTCTGATCAATGAACTGACGCTTTATTCAAAGATCGATACGAATCGAATTCCGTATAATTTCACAACAATCTCTGCGAAGGGATATTTTGCAGATTGTGCGGAGGATTTAAGTGTAGAACTGGAATCAAAGGGAGCTGAATTTACTTACAGGAACTTTATGGAAGAGGACAGCAAGGTGATCGTAGATCCGGAGCAGCTTCGAAGAGTCATCAATAACATCGTATCAAATTCTATCAAATATACAGATAAGCCAAAGGTGAAGATTACGATGGATGTAAAGGACGTGGGAGACTTTATTCAGGTAGAAATGGGAGATAACGGAAAGGGCATTGCGGCAAAGGATCTGCCGAATATCTTTGACCGTTTCTACCGGACAGATGCTTCAAGGAATTCTTCCAAGGGAGGAAGCGGCATCGGTCTTTCTATCGTGAAGAAGATTGTGGAAGAGCACGGAGGAAAGATCTGGGCAACCAGCGAAGAGGGCGTTGGAACCACGATGTATTTTGTAATAAGAAAATATCAGGAGGTACCCGTAGAAGATGAGTAAACGTATTTTAATCGTAGAAGACGAGGAAAGCATTGCAGATCTTGAGAAAGACTATTTGGAGCTGAGTGGTTTTGAAGTCGAGGTTGCGAATGATGGTGAGATAGGACTTAAGAAAGGACTTGAAGGAGAATTTGATCTGATCATTCTGGATCTGATGCTTCCGGGAGTAGATGGATTTGAGATCTGTCGTCAGATCCGCAGCCAGAGGAATACACCGATCATTATGGTTTCAGCGAAGAAAGATGATATTGATAAGATTCGTGGGCTTGGACTTGGCGCAGATGATTATATGACAAAACCGTTTAGTCCAAGTGAGCTTGTAGCCCGTGTGAAAGCACATCTTGCAAGATATGAGAGACTGATCGGAAGTACTGTAGAGCAGAATGAAGTGATCGAGATCCGTGGATTGAAGATTGACAAGACAGCACGTCGTGTCTGGGTGAATGGAGAAGAGAAGTCTTTCACAACGAAAGAATTTGACCTTTTAACTTTCCTTGCAGGACATCCGAATCATGTGTACAGCAAGGAAGAGCTTTTCCGTGAGATCTGGGATATGGAGTCAATCGGAGACATTGCAACTGTTACAGTACATATTAAGAAGATCCGTGAGAAGATTGAGTATGATACTTCACATCCACAGTATATTGAGACAATCTGGGGTGTGGGATACAGATTTAAAGTATAAGAAGAAAGAGAGGACTCTGCCAGTGAATGGTGGAGTTCTTTTTTGTGGAAACAATAAGAATGTCAACTCAAACAAAAGAATGGGTTGACATTCTAAAAAGACATGGATATACTATTTTCATATGTTGTAAATAAGATCAACAGAATAATAATGCAGAAGATGCGTTGCTGGTCGCACATCGTGTGAACAGTAACGCGTTGGAGATATTGTTATACTTATAGAATCAGAAGAAAGGGAAATATACCATGTCAAACAGATCAATTCATACATTACTGAAAAACTGGGATGAAGAATGTCCGCTTACAAGAGAAGAGGCAGTTGAAGTGCTGAGTCTTCCTGAAGAGGAGATGGACAGTCTGATGGAGTGTGCTTATGCACTTCGTACAAAATACAAAGGGAAGAAAGTAAGCGTTCAGCTTCTGACAAATGTTCGTAGCGGAAACTGTACACAGAACTGTGCTTACTGTGCACAGTCCAAGGATTCTCAGGCAGAGATCGAGAAGTATAAGAGAGTATCAGATGAAAAGCTTTATGGTGATAATGATCTGGTAGATGAGAAACATCTTGCAAGACATTGTATTGGATTAAGTGGAATCGGATTCTCAGACGAGGAGATTGAAGATCTTGCAGACCGTATCCGCGAGATGAAGAAGAAAGACACACAGATCTGCTGCTCCATCGGTTTCCTGACAGAGAAACAGGCAAGAATCCTGAAAGATGCCGGACTGGACCGTATCAACCATAATCTGAACAGCAGCCGTTCTTTCTATCCGGAGATTTGTACAACACATACTTATGATCAGCGTGTGAATAACATCAAGATGCTTCAGGGACTTGGATTCGAGATCTGCAGTGGTGGAATTGTTGGTATGGGAGAGAGTAAGGAAGATATCGTTGATATGCTGATGGATCTTCGTGAGATCAATCCGGAGTCTGTTCCAATCAATTTCCTTCTTCCAATTCCGGGAACAAAACTGGCAGACCGTGATATCTCTGAACTGACACCTGAATATTGTATGAAGGTTCTTTGTCTGGCGAGATTGATGATTCCGAAGTCTGATATCCGCTGTGCAGCAGGAAGGGAAGTTTACTTTAAGGGAATGGAACCGGAACTTTTCAAAGTTGTTGATTCTATTTTTGCATCAGGTTATCTGACAGCCGGAGGCCAGGGAATTGATGATACAATGAAAATGATAAAGGATGCTGGATTTGATGGAGAAATCGAGTCTACAGATCACTAAAAATGATTCAAACTATATAATAATTTTAAATAAACCGCCAAACGAAGGATACGCTGTTCTGAAGATGAATCAGAGCGGCGTATCCTTCGTTTTTATCGTTTTGTCAGCTTTTACTTGCGGATGATAAGATGGAGTGGTAACATGATGTTTAATAATTGTCATGTGAGAGTGAGGAAAGACAGGCATGTATGGATTTTATATAGATGAAGACAGGAGAAAAGCACGAAGAGCAAAGTGGAATACAGTGAGGATCATATCAATCGGATTTTTTGGTGTGATTCTTCTTGGAAGTCTGCTTTTATGGCTTCCGTTTTCAAATCATCAGCCAATTCGTTATATCGACGCACTGTTTACGGCTGCAACCTGCGTCTGTGTGACAGGATTGGTGACAGTTGTGCCGGCTGCACAGTTTACAGTGGCAGGAAAAGTGATCCTGCTTATTTTGATTCAGATTGGCGGACTTGGAATCATTGCATGTACAACTGCATTTTTAATTTTGGTTGGAAAGAGAATAAACATGAAGGAACGAGTTGTCATTCAGGAAGCCTATGGTCTGTCCACACTTCAAGGAATGATCCGGTTTATTGAAAGAGTATTGTGGGGAACATTTCTTGTAGAAGGAATTGGCGCAATCGGATATTCATTACAGTTTATTCCGGAGTATGGTGTTGCGAAGGGAATCTTCTATTCCGTGTTTCACTCAATCTCTGCATTTTGTAATGCGGGTGTAGATATTCTTGGAGATTCAAGCTTTACGAGATATGTCAATACACCGGTGATCACAATTACGACAACAATGCTTGTCATTCTCAGTGGACTTGGTTATCCGGTCTGGATCGATCTGGCGAAGAATATAAAGATGACAATACAGTCCAAGGGAAAACGTCCGGTCGGAAGAACGATCACAAGGCTGAGTCTTCAGAGCAAGATCGTCTTGACAATGACGTTGTTCCTTCTTACTTTGGGAACAGTAGGATTCTATCTGTTGGAGCATCATAATCCGGCAACGATGGGAACATTGAACGCTGCAGGGAAATTCCAGGCGGCTTTTTTCCAGTCTGTGACGACGAGGACAGCGGGATTTGCAAGTATATCCCAGTCAGGTCTTACGAATGGTTCAAAGCTGCTGGCCTGCATGCTGATGATCATCGGTGGTTCACCGGCAGGAACTGCAGGTGGTATTAAGACAACAACAGTTGCTGTTCTCTTGCTTACAGCAATTTCTGTCTTGAGAGGAAACAAAGATACGGAATGTTATGGGAGAAAAATTACATTCGAAATTATAAGAGTAGGGATGACGATCACACTTGTGACATTTGTCTTCTGGCTGTTTGGAGTTACGGTGATGACAGTGATCGAGCCACAGCAGAAAGTCCTTGATCTGATGTTTGAGGCGACATCTGCGATGGCAACGGTTGGTCTGACAGCGGATCTGACGCCGGTGCTTAGTGATATCAGTCATGTTGTACTGATGCTCATGATGTATATTGGACGAATCGGACCAATGACGATGGCACTTATATTTTCCGGTCATGCGGACAAGAAGAACCAGTTCCGTACTCTGCCGGAAGCAAAGATCATGGTTGGATAAGAAAAGATAAAAGAGAAGATAAGAGATACGCGATAAAGATAAGAAACAGTATATGAGAAGGAGAAAACGATGAGAAAGCAGTTTGCAGTTCTTGGGCTTGGAAGTTTTGGACGGAGTGTGGCCCTGACACTTGAGAGTATGGGATGCGATGTGATCGTTGTAGATAAATCACAGGAGACGATCCAGGAGATCGCGGACAGAGTGACCTATGCGATCACAGCGGATATTACAGAGAAAGAGGCATTGAGCGCACTTGGAACAAGGAATCTGGACGGAGCAATTATTGGAGTTGCGGAAAATCTTGAAGCAGGGATCATGGCGACTCTGCTTTGCAAAGAAATAGGAATTCCAATGGTTGTTGCCAAAGCCAAGAATAAGTTACAAGGAACTATATTGAAGAAGGTTGGGGCGGATACTGTTGTATATCCGGAGATTGAGATGGGTAGCAGGGTTGCCAAAAGCCTTTTGGCGACAGAATTCACAGACTGGATCGAACTGTCAAATGATTACAGTATGGTTGAGATCGCTGTTCCAAAACCGTGGATCAATCACAGTATGGCAGAACTGGGAATCCGTACGAAATATGGAGTTACAGTTGTAGGAATCATGCAGAACGGAAATGTTAATGTAGAGATTGATCCACAGATGCCGCTTCCGGAGAATGCGCTACTGATTCTGGTTGGGGCGAACAAAGTACTCGAAAAAATTGGAAAATTGGAGAAATAGATTATGATAATAAGTACATCGAATGCACAGATCAAAGAACTGGCGAAGCTGCAGAAGAAGAGCCGCTTAAGAGACGAGAAAGGAATCTTCCTGGTAGAAGGACCAAGAATGACAGAAGAGATTCCGGCAGAACGAATTGAGAAGGTGTATGCTTCAGAAAGCTTTGCAAAGAAGAATAAAGAATTTTTGGAGAGATTACAGGCACCGGTCGAGCTTCTGACAGATACTGTGTTCGCTTATGTGTCAGATACAAAGACACCGCAGGGGATTCTGGCAATTGTAAAGAGACTCGATTATACAATGAAAGATTTAATGCAGGTAAAAGACCAGAAGGCACCACATTTGATCGTGCTGGATAATCTGCAGGATCCGGGAAATCTCGGAACTATTTTCAGAACAGCTGAAGCAGCAGGTGTAACCGGAATCTTATTAAGCAAAGACTGCGTGGATGTCTACAATCCAAAGGTAATCCGTTCCACAATGGGAGCTGTATTTCGTATGCCGTTCCTCTATGTGGAAGATCTTCCGGGGAAGATCAAAGAACTGCAGAATGATGGCATTAAAGCTTATGCAGCACATTTGCATGGAAAAAATGCATACGACGAGGAAGACTATACAACAGGCTGTGCATTTTTGATCGGAAATGAAGGAAACGGACTTCGTGATGAAGTTGCAGACTGCGCGGATTGTCTCATCCGTATCCCAATGGAAGGCGAGGCGGAATCTCTAAATGCGGCAGTGGCAGCGGCGGTTCTGATGTTCGAAGCAGGAAGACAGAGAAGAAAGAAATAATAAAAATGCATAAAAGAATGTATAAGTACTGAATAAATATGTATAAAACAGAGTAAAATAAAGTTTTGGTTGCATTTTTATACATGAATGTAGTATACTAAATTCATAGGTTACAATGTAGGTTCAAAGATATGAAGAAGAGAAGGACAGAGAGGGTTCTGATTCATATAGTTATAGAATAGAAAGGACGAGAACTATGGATTTAAAAGGAAGAAATTTTCTGACACTGAAGGATTTTACACCGGAAGAGATTACATACCTGCTTGACCTGGCAGCAGACCTCAAAGAGAAGAAGAAAAACGGAGTACCGGTGGATCATTATCATGGCAAGAACATTGCACTGATTTTTGAGAAAACAAGTACAAGAACACGTTGTGCATTCGAAGTGGCAGCGCATGATATGGGAATGGGAACAACTTATCTTGATCCATCAGGTTCTCAGATTGGAAAGAAAGAGAGCATCGAAGATACAGCCCGTGTACTTGGAAGAATGTATGACGGAATCGAATATCGTGGATTCGGTCAGGAAATCGTAGAAGATCTTGCAAAATATGCAGGAGTACCGGTATGGAACGGTCTGACAAACGAATATCATCCGACACAGATGCTGGCGGATATGCTGACAATCCGTGAGAATTTCGGAGAACTCAAAGGCCGCAAGCTTGTATACATGGGAGATGCAAGATTTAACATGGGCAATTCCCTGATGATCGCATGCTCTAAGCTTGGAATGTATTTCGTAGCATGTACAACGAAAGAATATTTCCCGAATGAAGAGCTTGTTGAAACTTGTAAAGGTTATGCTGCACAGTCCGGAGCAACAATTACTCTGACAGAAGATGTAAAAGAAGGAACAAAGGACGCAGATGTTATCTATACAGATGTATGGGTATCCATGGGCGAGCCGGACGAAGTATGGGAGAAGAGAATCAAAGAACTTTCACCATATAAGGTAACAAAAGAAGTTATGGCAAATGCAAAAGATACAGCTATTTTCCTGCATTGCCTGCCGGCATTCCATGACCTGAAGACAAAGATCGGAGCTGAGATGGGACAGCGTTTCGGAATCGAAGATATGGAAGTAACAGACGAAGTATTCGAGTCTGCACAGTCCAAAGTATTCGATGAGGCAGAGAACAGAATGCATACGATCAAGGCGGTAATGGTTGCAACACTTGGTGAGTTCTAAGAGCATGTAATCTATTTGATGAACTTGAGAAATCAGCAGAAGTTTGGTATGATAAATGAGTTGAAGATCAGACCGGCTTCTGTGGAAAATAAGAATGAGCAGAAGGTGTCTGTTATTCCAGAGATGGGACAGACACCTTTCTTTTGTATAAAGGTCTGATGAGAGGTGGAATTAGAATGAAAGCTGAAATATTAAAATTATTGAGGGAAGCGGACGGATATGTGTCAGGCCAGCAGCTTTGTGAAAAGTTCGGGGTGTCAAGAACTGCAGTCTGGAAGGTGATCCGTCAGCTGCAGGAAGAAGGATATCAGGTTGAAGCTGTGCGCAATAAAGGTTATCATATTGTAGATAGTCCGGATGTGATGACGAAGGAAGAGCTCGACAGCCTGATGGATACGCAGTGGGCAGGAAGAAATATCGTTTATTACGATTCAGTAGATTCTACAAATCTGAGGATCAAGCAGATGGGAGATGAAGGTGTACCGGAAGGTACACTTGCGGTAGCAGATAAGCAGACAGCCGGAAGAGGAAGAAGAGGCCGTTCCTGGGATTCACCGTCAGGTTCCAGTATTTATATGTCCTTGTTGCTTCGTCCGAAGATTGAACCGGATCAGGCGCCGATGCTGACGCTTGTGATGGCATTAAGTGTAGCAGAGGGAATCATGGATTGCGGAGATTCCTGTGGAAACCCGGATGTAAAGATCAAGTGGCCAAATGATATTATCATTAACGGAAAGAAACTTGTCGGAATCCTGACAGAGATGAGCACCCAGATCGATTACATTAACCATGTGACAATTGGTGTTGGGATCAATGTGAATCTGACAGAGTTCCCGGAGGAGATACGTGAGACAGCGACATCACTTAGACTGGAATGCGGACATGTGGTAAAGAGAGCACCGTTGATCGCAGCAGTGATGAAACGCTTTGAACAGAATTACACTGTTTTTCTTGAACATGGAGATCTGTCTGGTCTGAAAGAACGTTACAGCGAATTACTGGTTAATAAAGACCGTGAGGTCCGGATTCTTGGTGCGAAAGAACAGTACAATGCTTACGCACTTGGAATCAACCAGACAGGAGAGCTGATCGTTCGGAAAGAAGACGGAACCGAAGAAGCGGTGTATGCCGGAGAAGTTTCGGTGCGTGGCGTATATGGATATGTATAACCTTGTGGATAAGAACTGCGGAATGTGAATAAGTCATTGGGATTATGCAGTGAATGTGGAAAATATGGAAAGGTAAGTACTGTTTACAGGAACTGTGGACAGTGATATTATAAGGTGTAAAAATTATGGATGAAGAAATGGTATTGTGTGCGGCCAGCTCCTATGAGCAGAAATATTATCTGAATCCGGAGTTTGAGTCTCTTCCGGAAGCAGTGAAACAGGAATTGCAGATTATGTGTGTTCTGTATACAGCAGATGTTGGAGGAGTTCTTCTGCTGGTGTTTGATGAGAATGGAAACCTTGAGTTGAAAGTAGAGCACAACGAGGGTGATTTCTCATTTGATGAGATCGGAAGTGTCTTGAAGATCAAAGAATTGCAGAATACAAAGGAAGAATTATTTAAGTCTCTTGAAATGTTTTACAAAGTATTCTATCTTGGAGAAGAGATGGAAGAAGAGACAGAGGAATAAATAGTCAGATAAATAGATTACGGTTTATCTGTCGAATTTTAAAACTATAAAAAAGCCCATGGCGGAATCTGAATGATAAGTTTGTTGAACTTATCAGAATTCCTGCCATGGGCTTTTGCTTTTAACTTCTGTTTAACGACAGGTCACTTTTTATCCGAGCAATAACTTCAGAACGTCGCTGACCTTTTTCACTGGAGTGATTTTCAGCTTATCCTTTACTTCAGCAGCTACATCTTCGAGATCATCTGCGTTGTCAAAAGGAATCAGTACTTTTGTAATACCGGCCCTCTGGGCAGCCATCAGTTTCTCAGGAAGCCCACCGATCGGAAGTATACCTCCGCGGAGGGAAACTTCACCGGTCATGGCATAATCCGGGCTGACAGCCTTTCCAGTAACAAGGGAAGCAAGTGCTGTGGTTAATGTAATGCCGGCAGATGGACCGTCTTTTGGAACAGCTCCTTCCGGCACATGAATGTGCAGATCATGATCCTGAAAAACCTTGCTTTCTTTAGGATAAAGAGATTTCACAAGTGTCAGTGCAATCTGTACAGATTCTTTCATGACATCTCCAAGCTGTCCGGTGATGATCACCTTTCCTTCCCCTTCTGTCAGCTTTGTCTCTATAAACAGAATCTCACCGCCGGCCTGTGTCCATGCAAGTCCGGTGACAACACCAGGCTGTGCGGAAGTTAATTTCTGGTCATGATGCAGTTTCTTCCGGCCAAGATAGTCTTTCAGATTCGATTTATTTACTGTCAGAGTCTGCCCCTCTTCTTTCACAAGACGCACAGCAACAGAACGACAAAGCATATCGATCTGTTTCTTAAGTCCACGGACTCCGGATTCCATCGTATAATCTTCAATGACCCTGCGCAGTGCACCATCCGTTATCTTCAACATTTTCTTTTGGATTCCCATAGCGTCCATTGCCTTTGGAAGTAAGTGCTTTCTGGCAATATGGAATTTTTCCACAGCCGTATATCCTGGAAAATCGATCACTTCCATACGGTTCAGAAGCGGTTCAGGAATCGTATCTGTAGAATTCGCTGTGCAGACGAACAGAACATTGGATAAGTCATATGGAACATTCATATAATGATCTGTAAATGTACTGTTCTGCTCCGGGTCAAGCACCTCAAGCAATGCACTTGCCGGATCTCCGCCATAATCTTTCGCAAGCTTATCTACTTCATCAAGAACTACAACAGGATTGGAAACGCCGCTGCGTTTAATCCCTTCCATGATCCGTCCCGGCATAGCGCCGATATAAGTTCTTCTGTGACCGCGGATCTCAGCTTCATCTCGGATACCGCCGAGACTGATGCGGACATATTCGCGGTTTAACGCACGGGCAATACTCTGTCCGATACTTGTCTTACCGGTACCAGGCGCACCGACAAAAAGGAGGATGGAACCATACTGTTTCCGGTTCAGTGCCATAACAGCAATCTGCTGGATGATACGTTCTTTGACTTTCTTGAGTCCATAATGATCTTCATCAAGAATCTTTTCTGCCCGGTTTAAATCAATCGGTGTAAATTCCGGATGCTTCCAGGAAAGACTGGTGACAAAATCAAGATAGTCATAGAGAAGCCCATATTCATGGCTGTCTTTTCCTTCCTGCTTCATACGATTCAGGACTTTGTCCGCTTCCTTACGGGCATCTTCGTTCATGCCGGATTCCTGGATCTTTTTTTCAAAAGCACGGACATCGGAAATGTTTTCCGGGTGCATCTCATCTAATTCTTTCTGAAGGTAATCAATCTGCTTCTTAATTGCAGCCTCTCTGTAAAGCTGCTCCTGGTCACCTTTCTGTGCCTCCTGTGCTTCAGAAGAAACTTTGGCCACTTCCATGAATTCTTTAATCGCATTCTCAATCAGTTCACAGCGCTCACGGCGGGAATCTGTCTCAACAATTGCATATTTTTCTTCGGAAGTAATGTTCAGATAATCTGAAAGAGCAGAACCGAGATCATAGATATTCTTTCTTTGGATAATGTAGCTTCTTGCCCAGATCCCCCATTGATAATTCTGAACAAATTTCAGAAGCGAGTTCCGCAGGTTTGTGAAAGTCTGCTTCTCTTCTTCTAAAGGAAGATCATTTACCTCCGGGCGGATGGAAGCTGTAGCTGTAATCTGTCCGTTCTCATCCAGCTCAATATCATCAAGGCTGACACGTTCTAATGTACGAATCTGGATGCTGTCATCATCACTGATGGATTCGACTCTCGCAGACATACCGACCGGGTAAATATCGTCTATAGTAACAGTAGTCTCATCCACTTCATTTTTCAAAAATGGAAACAGAATATCTGTACCGACTTCAATCTGGTCTGCAGCAGCCCCCGGAAAGAAATCACGTTTAAAAAAATAAGTGATATCAGGGAGCAATAATATATTAAAAACAGGACGAATAATCATAAAAACACTCCTTTCGTCTCATGATTTGTTAGCAGTCCGGAAAGCTGAGTGCTAATCCGAAAGGTAAAAAGAGAGCGAATAAAAAACTTATCCGCTTTCATAAAAAGTTAGCACAAAAAATGGTAAATGTCAATTGCCTGGCAGGTGTACGTTGACTTTTCGGCAGTTATTTACTATGATACTAAAGTCAAATAAGAAGAATAGTTATAGATTAGAAAGAATAGAATATGATGAAACAGTTGAAAATAG
>SKEE01000301.1_pt1 | contig 58502 bp, 66 predicted proteins | sample 4826661 | NCBI WGS metagenome assembly SKEE01 (sample SAMN11008817, study PRJNA524170) | human gut metagenome | biome: Human fecal sample; material: Feces; isolation source: fecal sample from pouch patient p20 | host: Homo sapiens | place: Israel: Tel-Aviv | collected 2016-11-14
GACAATGTATTACCTCATAACGCATAACAAACTTTACGATTACACTTCAACCCAAAATCGCTAAAATTGTTTATGCCATATTATTGTAACACCTTTTCAAAAATGTAGCTAGCTAAGGTGTTATTTAATTGTGCACTTTTTCTCTGTTAAATCAAAGAAATAACTTCTCTACTGGTTGAATTAAGTAGCTTCCGATAATGATTTCTTCTAGAAATCGTTGATATGCTTGACAAATGGTAGAAAAGAGAGAACCCAAAAGTTCTCTCCTAACTTCTGCATAAGAAGTCTTATTTGTCAGTAAGAGCAGCCAATCCTGGAAGTTCTTTACCTTCAAGAAGTTCCATAGATGCACCACCACCTGTAGAAATCCATGAGAATTTGTCTGCACGTCCAAGGTTGATAGCTGCAGCAGCTGAGTCACCACCACCGATGATTGATTTAACACCAGGTTGTTTAACGATAGCGTCCATCACACCGATTGTACCAGCTTGGAAGTCAGGGTTTTCAAACACACCCATAGGTCCGTTCCAAACAACTGTTTTAGCACCAGTCAATTCTTTATCGAATTTAGCGATAGATTTAGGACCGATATCAAGACCAAGGAAACCAGGATCTACTGCTTCACCTTCAGTGTCTTTCACTTCAGTGTAGTCAACAAAAGCATTTGCTTCTTTTGAGTCAACTGGCAAGATCAATTTACCGTTTGCTTTTTCCAAAAGTTCTTTAGCAACGTCAAGTTTATCTTCTTCAACAAGTGAGTTACCGATTTCGATACCTTGTGCTTTGAAGAATGTGTAAGTCATACCACCACCGATAAGGACTTTATCAGCTTTCTTCAACAAGTTTTCGATAACACCGATTTTATCTGAAACTTTAGAACCACCAAGGATAGCGATGAATGGACGAACTGGGTTTTCAACAGCTTCTTTGATGTAAGCAATTTCGTTTTCCAACAAGAATCCTGCAACAGCTTTATCAACGTTAGCAGAGATACCTACGTTAGATGCGTGTGCACGGTGAGCAGTACCAAATGCATCGTTTACGAAGATGCCATCACCAAGTGATGCCCAGTATTTACCAAGTTCAGGATCGTTTTTAGATTCTTTTTTGCCGTCAACATCTTCAAAACGAGTGTTTTCAACAAGAAGAACGTCACCGTCTTTAAGGTTGTTGATTGCTTCTTCAAGTTTAGCACCGCGTGTTACACCTGGGAAAACAACTTCTTGACCAAGTTTTTCTGACAAGTCTTTAGCAACTGGAGCTAATGATTTACCAGCTTTGTCTGCTTCTTCTTTAACACGTCCAAGGTGAGAGAAAAGAATAGCACGACCACCATGTTCAATAATGTATTTGATTGTTGGAAGAGCCGCAGTAATACGGTTGTCGTTAGTAATAACGCCATCTTTCAAAGGAACATTAAAGTCAACACGAACAAGAACTTTTTTGCCTTTCAAATCAACGTCTTTAACAGTTAATTTAGCCATTTCATAGGACTCCTTATTATTTTTGATACATGATAATTATATCACAAAAAAAATAAAAGAGATAGCAAAATCACTATATTTTACCATCTCTTGATATTCAAATCAGACAGTATCTTAGCTCAATTCTACACAGAAACAAAAAAGAGAGGAGAAAATCTCCTCTCAGATGCTAATCAATTAATTATTTAGCAATTTTTGCGAAGTATTCAAGAGTACGAACAAGTTGTGAAGTGTAAGACATTTCGTTGTCGTACCATGAAACTGTTTTAACCAATTGAGTACCATCAGCAGCTTCAGTTACTTCTGTTTGAGTTGCGTCAAACAATGAACCGTAAGAGATACCAACGATATCGCGTGAAACGATTGGGTCAGTATTGTAACCGAATGATTCAGTTGCAGCAGCTTGCATAGCAGCGTTTACTTCTTCAACAGTTACTTTTTTGTCAAGAACTGAAACAAGTTCAGTAAGTGATCCAGTTGGAACTGGTACACGTTGTGCGTGACCTTGAAGTTTGCCGTTCAATTCTGGGATAACAAGACCGATTGCTTTAGCAGCACCAGTTGAGTTAGGAACGATGTTTTCAGCAGCTGCACGAGCACGACGGAAGTCACCTTTAGGGTGTGGAGCGTCAAGAGTCATTTGGTCACCAGTGTAAGCGTGAACTGTAGTCATTGTACCAACTTTAAGACCGAATGCTTTGTTCATAGCGTCTGCCATTGGTGCAAGACAGTTTGTTGTACATGAACCAGCTGAGATAACTGTTTCAGTACCATCAAGGATTTCGTGGTTAGTGTTATATACAACAGTTTTAACATCTGATCCACCAGGAGCAGTGATAACAACTTTTTTAGCTCCGCCTTCGTGCAAGTGTTTTTCAGCTGCAGCTTTAGTAGCAAAGAAACCAGTTGCTTCAAGAACGATTTCTACACCATCGTTAGCCCAGTCGATTTGTTCTGGATCACGTTCTGCAGAAACTTTAACGAATTGACCGTTAACTTCGAATCCACCATCTTTAACAACAACTGAACCAGCAAAACGACCTTGAGTTGTATCATATTTCAACAAGTGTGCAAGCATTGCTGGGTCAGTAAGGTCGTTAATACGAGCTACTTCAACACCTTCAACGTTTTGGATACGACGGAATGCAAGACGACCGATACGGCCGAAACCGTTAATACCAACTTTAACTACCATTAGTGATTTCCTCCTTATGAAAATCAAGAAAATTTATTTTAAAAGGTTACCCTTTTAGACAATTGTGAAAAGATTAACTTATAAAAGTAAAATTAATCCTTCAACGTTAGTATTATATAATTATTTCGCCAAAATTGCAAATATTTCAGAGCAAAAAAGGAATGCTATGAAAGCATTCCCTTTAATATTCAATTATTCACCAGAATTTTTCTTAATGATTTCTTCTTGAACAGATTTTGGTACATCTTCATAGTGGTCAAATACCATCATGAATGTTCCACGTCCTTGAGTTGCAGAACGAAGAACTGTTGCGTAACCAAACATTTCTGCCAATGGAACGAAGGCACGAACGATTTGGCTGTTACCGTGTGCTTCCATACCGTCAACACGTCCACGACGAGCTGTTACGTGTCCCATAACATCACCAAGGTTTTCTTCAGGTGCTGTGATAGTAACAAGCATCATTGGTTCAAGAATAACTGGTTCTGCAGTCTTAGCAGCTTCTTTAAGTGCAAGTGATGCAGCGATCTTGAAGGCAGTTTCAGATGAGTCGACATCGTGGTATGAACCATCATACAATTTAGCTTTAACATCAACCATTGGGTAACCAGCAAGAACACCGTTTGCCATAGATTCTTGAAGTCCTTTTTCTACTGCAGGGATGAATTCACGTGGAACCACACCACCGACAATAGCGTTTTCGAATTCGAAACCTTTACCTTCTTCGTTTGGTGTGAATTCAATCCAAACGTCACCGAATTGACCTTTACCACCTGATTGGCGTTTGAAGAATCCACGTGCTTGTGTTGGTTTGCGGAATGTTTCACGGTAAGAAACTTGAGGCGCACCAACGTTTGCTTCAACTTTGAATTCACGTTTCATACGGTCAACAAGGACGTCAAGGTGAAGCTCACCCATACCAGAGATAACTGTTTCACCAGTTTCAACGTTTGTTTCAACACGGAAAGTTGGGTCTTCTTCAGCAAGTTTTTGAAGGGCGATACCCATTTTATCTTGGTCAGCTTTAGATTTAGGCTCAACCATCAATTGGATAACTGGTTCTGGAACGTCGATTGATTCAAGGATAATTTTAGCTTTTTCATCTGTCAATGAGTCACCAGTTGTAGTGTCTTTCAAACCAACAGCGGCAGCGATATCACCTGAGTAAACTGTTTCAATTTCGTGACGGCTGTTAGCGTGCATTTGAAGGATACGTCCGATACGTTCGCGTTTACCTTTTGAAGTATTCAACACGTATGAACCGCTGTTCAATACACCTGAGTAAACACGGAAGAATGTCAAACGACCTACGAATGGGTCAGTCATGATCTTGAAGGCAAGAGCCGCAAATGGTTCGTCATCAGAAGCTGGACGTTCTTCTTCTTCACCTGTATCTGGGTTAACACCTTTGATAGCTGGGATATCAAGTGGGCTTGGAAGGTAATCAATAACCGCATCCAACATCAATTGAACCCCTTTGTTTTTGAAGGCTGAACCACAAAGTACTGGGAAGAATTCAACGTTGATAGTTGCTTTACGGATAGCAGCTTTCAACTCGTCGTTTGTGATTTCTTCACCTTCAAGGTATTTCATCATCAAGTCTTCGTCAGTTTCAACAACGGCTTCAACCAATTTTTCACGGTATTCGTTTGCTTGATCAACGTATTCAGCTGGGATATCTTCTTCAAGGATATCAGTACCAAGGTCGTTAGTGTAGATTTCCGCTTTCATTTTGATCAAGTCAATGATACCACGGAAGTCATCTTCTGCACCGATTGGCAATTGAATTGGGTGAGCGTTTGCTTGAAGACGATCATGAAGTGTGCTTACTGAGTAAAGGAAATCAGCACCGATTTTATCCATTTTGTTGGCAAATACGATACGAGGAACTCCGTATTCAGTAGCTTGACGCCAAACTGTTTCAGTTTGAGGTTCTACACCTGATTGTGAGTCAAGAACGGTTACCGCACCGTCAAGAACACGAAGTGAACGTTGTACTTCGATAGTGAAGTCCACGTGTCCTGGTGTGTCAATGATGTTAACACGGTGTCCGTTCCATTGTGCTGTTGTCGCAGCTGAAGTGATTGTGATACCACGTTCTTGTTCTTGTTCCATCCAGTCCATTTGTGAAGCACCTTCGTGTGTTTCACCAATTTTGTGGATTTTACCAGTATAGTAAAGAATACGCTCTGTTGTTGTTGTTTTACCAGCATCAACGTGAGCCATGATACCAATGTTACGAGTTTTTTCTAGTGAAAATTCGCGAGCCATTTTATTCTCCTATATAAAAATTTAGTTTACTATTCTATTATAGCATACTTTTAGAACGGATAGGCAAAACCTACCCGTTCTAATTATTTTTTATGCTATTTTTAATATTAAAAGCCCAATAATAAGGAATCTCTTAATATGTAAAACAGATAAGAAAATCTTATCTTGAAAAGATTACCAGCGGAAGTGTGCGAAGGCACGGTTTGCTTCTGCCATACGGTGTGTATCTTCACGTTTTTTAACTGAAGCACCAGTGTTGTTAGCTGCATCCATGATTTCTTTTGCAAGACGATCTTTCATAGTGTGTTCACCACGAGCACGAGATGCAGTTACCAACCAACGAAGTCCTAGAGTTGTACGACGTTCTGGACGAACTTCAACTGGGACTTGGTAGTTAGAACCACCAACACGACGAGCACGTACTTCAAGAACAGGCATGATGTTTTCCATAGCTGTTTCGAATACTTCCAATGCATCGTTGCCAGTAGCTTCTTTAACTTGGTCAAATGCATCATAAACGATTGATGCAGCTGTACCGCGTTTTCCGTCAAGCATAACACGGTTGATAAGACGTGTTACAAGTTGTGAATTATATAATGGATCTGGTAATACTTCGCGTTTAGGTGCTCTATTTTTACGACTCATTCTTCCTTATCTCCCTTCTATTATCCTTTAGGACGTTTAGCACCGTATTTAGAACGGCTTTGTTTACGGTCAGCTACACCTGCAGTATCAAGTGCACCACGAACGATATGGTAACGTACCCCTGGAAGGTCTTTTACACGTCCACCACGGATAAGAACAACACTGTGTTCTTGAAGGTTGTGTCCGATACCTGGGATGTAAGCAGTAACTTCGATAAGGTTGCTCAAGCGTACACGAGCGAATTTACGAAGGGCTGAGTTAGGTTTTTTAGGTGTCATAGTTCCAACACGTGTTGCAACACCACGTTTTTGTGGAGCATGTACGTTTGTTTGAACTTTTTTGTGGCTGTTGTAGCCAACGTTTAACGCTGGTGAATTAGATTTTACAACTTTAGATTTACGTGGTTTACGTACCAACTGGTTGATTGTAGGCATCTACTTTTCTCCTGTAAGATTTTTATTTTGGTTAACTAAAAACTTGGTGACAGCTTTTAGTAGGATATGTGTACTTTGCAACATTTGTCAGCACGTCTCTGTACACTCTGGAGAGACCAAAAGTAAAAAGTACCGACGATTATATTACCACATTATCCTGACAAAGTCAACTGTTATGTGTTCTCTAGCTTGATAAAACAAAAAAGGGCAAGCCCTTTATTCGTTATCAAAGATATTACCGATTTCAACTTTGACGTGGTTATTTTTGACATCAATTTCGGATACTTTCAGCAATGATTTGTAAGTCATCTGCTCGCGTTTTTCTTGAGCATTTTCTGAAAAGACAGCAACTCCGACCAGCGTGCTGTCAAACTCTTTCAAAAGGCTGACCATACCTGTAATGGTTCCCCCACCTTTTAGGAAATCATCCACGATTAAGACACGGCTATTAGGTTTTAAGCTTCGTTTTGACAGAAACATTTTTTCAATGCGGTCACTTGAGCCACTCGCATAATTGACAGATACGGTTGAACCTTCTGTGATTTTGAGGTCGCGACGCACAATGACAAAAGGCACATTCAAAACATTTGCAACAGCATTTGCCAAAGGAACGCCTTTTGTAGCAACGGTCATAACAGCATCAATCTGCTTACCTTTGAATGCGTTTGCAATTATACGACCAACATTTTGCAATATCTTGGGAGTGCTCAACAAATCTGACAAATAAATATAGCCCCCAGGCAAAATACGGCTACTTTCTGAAAGGCGTTGGCACAAATCTTCGACCACTTCTCTTGCTTCTGTGTCAGAGATGCCAGGTGTAAAAATCACACCTCCACTAGCTCCAGTAACTGTTTCGATATCTCCAAGACCTGATTCTTCAAAAGCTTTTTTAATAATCGCAATATCTTCAGAAATAGACGATTTAGCAGCCTCGTATTTCTCAGCAAACGTGTTTAAGCTGGTCAATTGATGCGGGTTGTTTATCAGGTAGTTGGAGATGACAACCATGCGTTCACTACGTCGTAATTTCATAATTTCTCCATTTTTAGTCTATTTTTTGTCATTATATCATAAGAAACCGAAAAAACGAACTTTTTTTCGTAAAAAGTCCGTTTTTTATCACTTATTTTAAGTTAGGCTTATAAAATGAGCGATTATCCATGGCAAAAATTCGGCTTGTCATTTCGCCGTTGTCAACACGGCTTAAAGCGGTGGTCATCATCATCATTTCAGCGTCAATATTATCAATCATGTGAATGATTTCGGCTTCCATGACTCGTGGACGAACGGGACTACCGTATTCTAACAAACCATGGTGACTAAGTACCACATGACGCAAGAGAATGACTTCTTCTTTGGTGTCATCGATATTTAATTCCATCAAAACCTTGGTAATTTCTTCATCAATGAGGGAAATGTGTCCGATTAAGTTACCGCGCACGGTGTATTCGGTGTTGTCAAGTCCTGTCAATTCAATGACTTTGCCTAAATCATGAAGCATAATCCCTGCATACAACAAACTCTTGTTCAGTTGTGGGTAAACATCACCGATAGCGTCGGCCAAACGCACCATGGTCGCCGTGTGATAGGCTAGGCCAGATTGAAAGGCATGGTGATTGGTTTTAGCTGCTGGATAACTGAAGAAAGCCTTGTCGTATTTGCGATAGAGAGCACGAACAACACGCTGCCACACTGCATTTTCGATTTTAAAAATCATCTGCTCCAAGTACTCTCTCACGTCTGAGGGATTGACAGGTGGTTTTTCACGAAAATCACTTGGGTTATTTGGCTCGCCTTCACGCGTGTTACGCAAGGTAATCTGATTGACTTGTGGGGTGCCGTTATACACTTCGCGTCTACCTTTCATGTGAACCACTTTTCCAGCGACAAATTCTTCGACATTATAAGGCTGGGCATCCCATAAATTACCCGAGATTTCACCCGTATCATCTTGAAAAATAAAGGCAAGGTAATCTTTGCCTGCCCTTGTTTTGCGGAGTTCTGCTGATTTTATTAAATAAAACCCTTCAAAGAGCTCGTCTTTTTTCATTTGATTAATTTTCATGATTTTCCTCGTCTTCTAATGGTGGGAGGTCCAGCAAACGTGCGGTTGCTTGGTCTTGATAGGTTTCAACGGTATTTAAAGCACGTATAATGGCATTGGTTCGTGTGGAAATCAGGCTGTCCAACGTATGATTAGCGGTATTGATTTGTTTTTGAGCTTTCGCCAACATTTGACCAAATTTACCAAACTCTACCTTGACATTGCCTAAAATCTTGCTGATATCATCGGCATTTTTTTGAATATTAAGTGTCTTGAAACCAACTGACAATGAATTTAGCAAAGCTGACAAGGTTGTCGGACCAGCCACAACGATATTTTCATCTCGTCTTAGGCTGTCAAAAAAGGCGGCATTGCGCACCACTTCTGAATACAAGCCCTCTGTTGGTAAAAACATAATGCCGAAATTAGTGGTTTCAGGCGGGTTAAGGTATTTGTTATTGATATCCTTGGCGAAACGCTTGATGCTATTTAACAAGGATTTGCGGTGCTGCTCAATTTGTTCTTTATCCCCGCTTTCGTAAGCATCTTCTAGGCGGTAATAATCTTCCAAAGGAAATTTTGAGTCAATCGGCAAGTAAACATAGCTACCGTCCCCAGCCCCTGGTAATTTAATCGCATATTCGACACGTTCTTTTGAACCTGAAACCGTTGAAAATTCGCGCTCATATTGGTTTGGGGTCATGATGTCCTCAATGATTTGTCCCAACTGCAATTCCCCCAAAATCCCACGTGTTTTGGTATTTGACAACACTTTGTTCAAGGTTCCAACGTCTTGGGCGACATTTTTCATCTCACCTAGACCTTGATTGACAGATTCCAACTGCTTAGAAACCGTTTCAAATGACGCTTTTAAGCGATTTTGCAAGGTTTGCTCCAATTTTTCTTCAACCGTTTGACGCATTTCTTCCAGACGTTTTTCATTGGATTCTTGCATTTCTTTGACAGACTGGGTCAAGTTGCTATTGATAAGCTCTAAACGGCGGTCCGAGCGGTCACGACTATCCGTCAAACTTTGATGAAGGACGTCACGAATATCATTTAACTGCGTGTACAAATCATTTTGCAGACGATTGAGCTGAGTGTTCAAAGCCAAAACAGTGTCTTTTTGTGCCGAATCCAGCTGATAAGACACTTGGTCTGACAAATTATCAGCATTATCATCTAATTTTTGAGCAACTTCTTCGTTTAAACGTCCCACTTTGGTCAACACATAAACCAACAAGGCAAGATTAAGAAGTCCTAATAATAACAGAATAATTAACATCTACCTATCCTTACTGTGAATAACGATAAGATAACCTGACTCTAGTGTCACGGTGATGGGCTGACCGATAAAGGCATTACTGGCGTAGACTTTTTTGGTGAAGAAATGATTGGCATCCAAATTGTATTTGGCTCCTTCAATGGTTAACGGAGCATCTCCCTCAGCCATGAAAGAAACGTAAGGCATTCCTTTTTCTGGAAACACCTGACAAACACCCGCGGGGTAAAATTGCACCACATTTTGCTCATCTTGTAAACGAATCCGATGCATAAATGGAGCTAAATCAGGGTCACTAGGCAGAAACAAATTAGCCAAAGTATGGTCTATGCGCCCACCAAAAGCTCCAAAAAGACTGACTTGGGCTTGTGGGTATTTGGCAAAAATCACCTTTAGAGCTAGCTCTGTATCTGTATCATCTTTTTCAGGAACTGCCGTGATGACCATTTTCGCCTTTTCTTGAATCAACTGCCGTTCAGCTGCCGTGACAGAATCAAAATCTCCCACTGCCAAATCCAAAGGCAAGTCATTTCGCAAAATAGCCAAACTCCCACGGTCCACACCAACAAAGACGGCAAAATCTCTCGGAAAAGACGTCAAATGCCCACCAGCAAAGACTGCTATCTTAGTCATCTAAAGCGACGCGCAAGGTTTCCACTTGAGCAACAAGGTCACTGGCTTTAAAGAGGTATGACCCTGCCACAAAGATATTGGCACCTGCTTCATAGCAAGCTTTGATGGTTTTGTTGTCAACCCCACCGTCAACTTCGATGTCAAAATCATAGCCTTTTTCATCACGAATGCGAGCAATTTGAGCGACCTTGTCAAGCATTTCAGGAATAAAGGCTTGCCCTCCAAAACCTGGATTGACAGTCATGATAAGCACCTGGTCAACCAAACTCAAAACCGATTCAATCGCTGAAATAGGTGTTCCTGGGTTGATGACCACACCAGCTTTCATACCAGCTGCCTTGATTTTTTGTAAAGCCCCATGAATATGCAACGTTGCTTCAGCATGAATAGTCATGATATCTGCACCAGCTTGGGCAAAAGCATCTACATAACGTTCAGGATTAACCACCATCAAATGGCAATCAAAAAACAATTTACTGTGTTTACGCATACTTGCCACAACATCTGCACCAAAACTGATATTTGGCACAAATTGACCGTCCATAATATCAATATGAACGTACTCTGCACTGGTTTCTTCAATGCGTTTGAGTTCTGATGCAAAATTAGCATAATCAGCAGCTAAAATAGAGGGTGCGATTTTATTTGTTGACATAAGAACCTACTTTCTTTTAATCACTTTTTTATATGTTTCACGACGGTTTTCAATTTCACTGAGAAACTGGAGGTAATTATCATAGCGTGATTGCCAAAGTTCCCCATTTTTTAGAGCTTCCTTGACCGCGCATTCTGGCTCGTGCGTATGGGTGCACGAACGGAATTTACAGAAATGGCTCAGGCGCCTTAATTCAGGAAAAGCTTCATTTAAATCTTCGACCGTTTGAATGTCGTAATCTAACGATGAAAATCCTGGGGTGTCCGCAATTTTACCACCATTGACAGTGTATAAACTGACAGCGCGAGTCGTGTGGCGTCCACGTCCAAGGCTATCTGAGATTTCACCTGTTTCCAATTGGAGTTCGGGGGCAATTTTATTGAGTAAGGTTGATTTTCCAACACCTGTTTGTCCCATGAAAACGGTCACTTTATCTGTCAAAAGCGGTAGCAATTCGTCTAAAGTGGTGCAAAACGCATACCTAATCTCTTGGTACTGCTTCTGGATGCTTGCCATCTCCTCAACATTGTCCAGCAAATCCATCTTGGAAATGTAAACGATCGGCTCAATCGCCTTGTGTTCTAGCAAGACCAAAAAGCGGTCCAAAAGATTGGCATTAAAATCAGGCTCTTTTGCAGACATAATGACCACTGCTTGGTCAACATTCACAATTGGCGGACGAACCAAACTGTTTTTTCGCTCATGAATAGCTAAAATATAGCCTTCTGACTGCTCATCTGCTGAAAAATCAACAAAATCACCAACATAAGGTGTTTGACCTTTTTTTCTAAAATTACCACGCGCACGTGTCTGATAAATCACTCCATCGGACTCCACATAGTAAAAGCCCGCTAATGATTTGATAATTCTACCTTGCAACTATCTTTCCTTTTTTCAATTGATAAATTCATTATAGCAAAAAACAGAACTTTATTCAGTAAACTGGCCAAAAAAGATTTTGCCATTGTTTTTTGAAAAGAAAAGGCGTATAATGGCCTTGTCTTTTCGCGGAAGTGGTGGAACGGCAGACACGCATGCTTCAGGCGCATGTGCCTAATCTAGGCGTGAGGGTTCAAATCCCTTCTTCCGCATTTCTTGTTTCACCTGCTCAATAGCCGTAAAACAAGTGAAATTTCCTTTGGAAAGGTGACCCAGCTTGGTACGGCACCAGACTCGAAATCTGGCAAGTGGACACAGTTCACACGCGGGTTCAAATCCCGTCCTTTCTTTATTTTAATGAAGCAAGTGACTCTTAGTATCTTTTTAAAAAAAGCCACTGCACATAAACTATCGGCATTTTTTAGCGAGATACCTCATCTACACAGTCAATAACTGACACTACTGATATGACAATCATTCGCTTTCACTCATATTTCTATTGCTTTACCCGTGGTGCTAGTTGAAAAATCTCAAATTATAAACCCAATAATACTTTCTAACCACAGTTTCAGTCCGCATAAGCTACGAACAAGGGGTCTTTGAATATCAAATTCTGTACAGAGTACCGAAAATCTCGTTTCAATAGTTCGTCGTTTAGCCATTAATTTCCAATTATCATGATGTTTAGCTTCGCTCATGTTTTGACGTAACGGTGTCCAAAGCTGGTATCATTTTTGTGCTAATCGTTGCTTCAATGATTGGCTAATATAGCCTAAATCCGCTAAAATAATAGTAAAATTGGTATCTTCTAGTAATTCCTCACAGGCTTTACTATCATGGGTTGGTGCAGGTGTCACGAGGTAGTTCACAACGTAACCTGATAAGCTTACCAACATATGCACCTTGAAACCATAAAACCACATTTGTTTAGCTGAATTAAAGGAAATATCAGCCTGTTCGTCCCGAAAAATCCTAGTTTTAAAATTTCTAAGATGAGATTTAGCGGTATACTGTAAATGGCTCATTTGGACTACCTCCTGTTTAGTTGTCACTTACAGTATAGTCCATTTGGGCTTTTTTCGTATCTTAAATTTAACTAGCACCACGGGTATTTTTTAGATAAATTTTTAGATAAATACGAATTACTAGAGTGGATCTTCCAAATAGAATTAAGAGAACAGGTTACAGACAATCTAGAATACATTTCTGGTTATCAGCTTCTACAAGAATTATTACATTATTTCAGTATTAATAAACACTTTTATATACAATTATTTAAGGTTGTTAATCAAAATGATTTCTCTTCATATTTCCAAACTTATTGATATGTGTCCACAGTTATGTGGGAATAGTAATCTTTCAAGTTTATTTTTTTCATGGTTGTACCATCCTTTCAAATTTTGGTTTAGTGCGAATTTGAAAGGACGGTGGGGGTGAACGACACCGGGGGTCTATATACGCAAAAATGCCAGACTGAAATTCATAAAATCTCAATCGGGCATAGGTGTATTTGTTTCGTATTATGTAGTTTTTATTTTCGTGTTCTTGCCCGTAATCGTCCCACAATGTGGTAAGGATTTTTTTGATAAATTACCAAGTGTTAGGGCAAAAGAAAACACGGCGATACCTCCTTGGATACCGCCGTGTTCCTATCAGTCGTCATTGGTTTGTGTAAACGCAAAGAAACGGCGGCTCTGAAAATCAAAGCCACCGTTTCATAGGCGTGAAAATATGTCTGCTGTACGACGGCTTTTTTCTTTTGCCGTCGTGCGGCAGATTATTGCTTATGGAATTGTTTTTCTATCACATTACTGTTGTAAGTACAACAAGTATACCAAGCACAATTCGATACCAACCAAACACCTTAAAATCATGTTTTTTGATAAAGTTCATTAGGAATTTAATTACTAAGACAGATACCGCAAATGCCACAGCCATACCGAGAACAAGAGCGAGCAGTTCTGCACTTGTAAATTCAAACCCGAATTTTAACAGCTTAAAAGCACTTGCTCCAAGCATAGTAGGTACTGCGAGGAAAAAAGTAAACTCTGCTGCTGCCACTCGTGAAACTCCTATGAGTAAAGCACCTATAATCGTTGCTCCCGACCGTGATGTGCCGGGTATAAGTGATAACACTTGAAATGCCCCTATCAAGATTGCTGTTTTATAGCTGATGTCAGAAAGTGCCATAGTAGTAGGAGTACGCTTTTTATTCCAATTTTCTATGAGAATGAATAACAAACCATAAAAGATTAACATGATTGAAATCACAATGGGGGTTTGGAGGTAAGCATCCAAATAATCATCAAATAGAATCCCCATAATAGCTGACGGTACACAAGCTACCGCAACCTTGAACCACAACGAGAAAGTATCCTTTTTAACAATTGACTGTGCTTTGTTCTTAAATTGAAAGGGAAACATCTTGTTCCAAAACATTACAACCACTGCGAGTATAGCTCCAAGTTGAATAACAACAAAAAACATTTCTTTAAATGCTTCGCTCATATTAAGTGTGATAAATTCGTCCACAAGAATCATATGTCCTGTGCTGCTGATAGGTAGCCACTCAGTAATACCCTCAACAATTCCAAGAAAAATAACTTTTAAAATTTCTATAAAATCAAGTACCATTATTTCAAATCCTCCTTTTTAAAATGATGAAAGGTCATAAGAAAACCAACTGCTGATACAAGAATAATAATAGATACAGACAGCAGTGTAGGATAGCCGGTACTCTGAAGTTTACCCTGCACCAAGAAATAGGTGGCTGTCCACGGATACAACGCTCCCCATTCTTGATTTGAAAGTGCGGCACTTCCCATGACAATCACGGCAGAGCCAATCATCGGGGCGACAAATCCTTTTGTTTTCATAGCAACAAACACAAAAGGAGAAACTGTTAAAAACATCAGGATACTGCCAAACAAAAACTTGGGGAGCCATACTATTGCCACTAGTAAGCTATATCCCTCCAATGTAAAGACAGCGTCATATAGCCCACAAACGATAAATATACCTGCCCATGTTACAAGGGTTAGCATAACAATCCAAAGAAGCAGGGTGCAAAATTTTCCAATTAATAGTTTTGTCCTTGAAATGGGTATGGGCAATATGGTTTTGAGGGTGCTTTCTGTGTACTCTCTGCTAAACAAGTAAGCTGCAATTGCCACATATATCATAATGTTTACCAGCAGCATGATATACAGTACACTGTCGCTGTATATGTCAGACAAGGTAAAGATAATCTCCGGCTTATCAAAATGTGTTTGCAAGGCTTCTATTAACATCAAAAGTGGGGTAGATAATACCCCTGCCACACTAATTAGCACCATTTTTGAACGCTTTAGTTTTAATAATTCACAAGAAATAAGATTAAGCAATACCGCCACCTCCAATCAGTTTAGAAAAGTAGTCCTCTAAGTTTTCCTCACTATCATTTATCCTTGTCACGAGCAGTCCATTTCGTGCAAATTCTCGATTGATTTCTCCAACACTTTGGCTAAAGTCATAAATTCTCACCGTACCGTCCTGCACTGTAAAATCCGTCATGTGGTAGTGGTTTTCTAAAATCTTTCCGGCTATCTCACTGTCAGATAAATCAAATTGAATGTATTTTCGATTCCTTTTGTGAAGCTCGGATATATTCACTTCCTCTACTAAATGCCCCTCGTGCATAACGCCGATAATATCTGCTATCTGTTCAATCTCGCTTAAAACATGGCTTGAGATAAAAATGGTAATGCCATGATTGTGACTAAGTTCAGATAAAAATGAGCGTATTTCAACTATTCCAATGGGGTCAAGTCCGTTAATCGGTTCGTCAAGTATTAAAAGCTCCGGCTCGTGCATAATGGCGGCGGCAATACCAAGCCGTTGCTTCATTCCGAGGGAATAATCGGAAAAGACTTTTCTTTTCTCCTTATGCAGCCCCACAACTTCAAGAGCTTTTTCTACTCCACTTTTAGATACTCCCCCTCGCAGTTTAGCGAGAATTTGCAAATTCTCATACCCTGTTAAATTACTGTAAAATCCCGGTGTTTCGATAATAGAGCCTACTTTGCTATAAAGGGTATGGATATTTTCCTTATAGTTTGTGCCAAACAAGCGTACCGTTCCCTCCGTTGGGAAAGCAAGCTGCAACATCATTTTCATTGCTGTGGTTTTGCCTGCTCCGTTTCTGCCGAGCAAACCATAAATTTTGCCCTTTGGCACATGAAGATTTACCTTATCGACAACGGTGGCTGTTCCGTATCGCTTCGTAAGATTTTCTGTTTCAATGATATAATCCATATTTGATTCTCCTTTCCGTGGGTTGCTGTTCTTGTTTTCGCTGACCACAATCTTATTATCCACGAGTATTGCATAGAAGCCAAGAAATCTACCGTCACAATGCCGACACAATAGATGTCAGCACGAAAAAAGCTCCGACACTTATCGTGTCAGAGCCTATTTTAAAGGGTTTATGGCATTTTACTTTGTTTGGGTTTGCTTTATCCAGACAAATATTTTAGCAACAAATAGCAGAAACATAAGGGCGGTTACATAGGGTTGTCTTGCCGCAGCGAAGAAGCAGATAAAAAGCGTACTCAGCACGAGAGAGCATTTTGTGATTATGTTGCTCCATGATTCCTTTTCAAAACAAACACACATCAGTTTCGCTATCCCAAGTGCAATCAAAACAATAAAAACAATCCAATAGATTGCAAGATATATTGGGGTAGTGTCTGTAAATGAAAGTAGATTGACCGCATAAACATAACCGCCAACAGAGTTTCCATATAACGGAAGAAATATAAACGCAACTGCCATCATATCCAATATTCCATAAATATAGTTGTAAATCTTTTTCAAGTTGGAACGATTTTCAGTTTCGGCAAGTGTAATCAGTTCTTCGCCCGATAGTAGTTCATCTATGGTCACAGAAAAGAATTTAGAAATACACTTGAGCGACTCAATGTTAGGGTAACCCTTGCCGCTTTCCCATTTTGAAATGGCTGTTCTTGATACATATAATTGCTCCGCAAGTTGTTCCTGCGTTAAGTTCTTTCCAGTCCTAAGCTGTTGTAGCTTTTCATTAAATTCCATGATTCTCCTCCTGTTTGTTCCTTGTTTTCATACGTCCATCAACGGGTTTTTCTGCATCTTTTGGTATCATCCATGCACGACCAAATTTTTCAGTTCCGTCAATGCGATTTTCCTCACATAATTTTTGTATCCGTCTTTCCGATATGCCCCATTTTTCAGAAGCGGCTTTCACAGAAATGTAATCCATAATATCAACTTCCTTTCGCAAAGAGTATATAATTATTATATACGGAATGACGAATAATAGCAAGTTTCTCTCCACTAATACGAAATTATACACTACTAAACATAAAATCATACTTCGTTCAAATATCATCACCCGAAATGTACAATGATATAGGGTGATATTAAAATGTACCAAGATGAAAGAAAACTTGATTTTAAGCCGTTAGGTATAGCGATAAAAAAAGCTCGGGAAGCAAAAGGGTGGACACAGGAATATCTTGCCCAACTGGTAGACCTTACGCCACGCTCTATTATGTATATAGAGAACAGGGGGCAGCACCCAAGGCTTAACAAATTTTATCTCATTACTACCTTGCTTGACATCTCTGTAGACCAGTTCTTTTTTCCATGCAATGAAGATGGCGACAACAATCGCCGCAAACAAGTTGATGTACTGTTGAATGATATGGAAGAAAAGGAGCTTATCGTGATGGAAGCAGGACTTGTTGCTCTATATGACCGACCATCAAGCAGAGATGGAATTTGAAGATGGTGTCGATAACGTCAAGATTAGCGGTCTGAAATTCTTTACCGCAAAAGACGGACAAAACACAATCCCTGAATTGATGGCAATGTCTGGCGTGACCTATCAGAAACCTAATGAACAGATAGATTTATTGATGGTAGCAGACCCTTCTACTGATGTAATAATCGAGGAGGATGAGTGAAATGCCAAAGAAATTAGATATTTTTGTTGAGAAAGTTTTTGTTCCATTCATTAGCTCAATTTGTCTAGATAAGCGATTAGAATCACATATCAAACGCTAAAAGTATAGACTCTCACTATAAAGGTGGGGGTCTTTTTTGCGGAAACATTTTTTTACCACCCCACCCTTACACTTTGTGAGTGCTTTAATATCCTTATCAAAACCAGCGAGTTGGTTATTTTCAGTCTGTAGAAAATATTGACTACGGGTTTATTTCCACAATCGTCCGTTCAGAATTATTCATGATGCAACTTGATTCTGTTCTAGTTTCAGGCGCTCAGCCAAATGTATTGTCAAAAGAAATTGATTCGTTTAATTTTATGATTCCCATATTAGTTCAGGAACAACAAAAAATCGGTTCATTCTTTAAACAGCTAGATGACACTATCGCTCTTCATCAACGGAAATTAGATTTATTGAAAGAACAGAAAAAAGGCTTTTTACAAAAAATGTTTGCAAAGTGATTATTAATTACATAAGGAGGGTGTAGAAGTGTTGAATAAGTCTATTTTTATTTCATATGCTTGGGAAAAAGACGAGCCACTAGACAAGAAAGTTAAAAATTTTTCACAATGGTTAGCAATTTATTTGCAATCTTGGGGGTTTCGAGTCCATCTTGATGTATTGGAAAACCACCCTGGAACTAAACTTGATGAATTCATGAAGAACGGTATTGATAGTTCTCACTTTGTTATTTGTATTTGTACGCAAACTTATTTAAAAAAAATAAGCGATTCAGCAACCGGCGTATATAACGAAATAGAATTAATAAAAAAACAAGCTAAAAGTCCATTTATAATTGCCATAATTGATATCGAATCATTTACTGATCTGCCCGATTTTTTTGAAGGAAAGTATATCAGTCAATTAAAATTCGATACACCGTTTTCGCAGGAGAATAAAAAAGGACTATTTGAATTAATATCAACTATACGTGACGAACTATTTCTAAATATCAAGGTGGAAACAAAACCTGATGCTCAAGACAGAATTGAAAGGTACTATAATAGTGTTGAAAAAATAAAATTTTTGAATGATTCAGCCAATTTAATGAATTTCAAACCACAATCAGAAGGCGAAATCTCTTTTCAGTACCTACTTAACGGCGGAGACTTTAAATTAGGTATTTCACCAATGGAATTTATAACTCATTGGACAAGTGCAGGAAGTGATACAATTTACTCCTATAAAAAAGTCAATAAGATGATGAGAATTCATAACTTTGAAAATTTTGACAGAATAAATAAACCCGCTGATATTGACTTTGATAAAGTAGTTGATATTAATTGGGGTGCATCATTGAGAGAAGGAGACGGGATCGTATGGATCAATGATAAAAACTATCTAGCGATAGGTAAAATAATTCAAATTTATTTGGATTCCGAAGATGAATATAAAAGTATGGTAACTCTTGCTTATAAGATTTTAAACCCAATTGATCTGACGGACGATTTCATCGATAGCAAATAGCCTATATATTTATTGGCGCTCATAAATATATAAAACAAAAGATTCTATATTTTTACAGGGTCTATAATCAGATAATAACTCCTATAAAAAACTATTAAAACAGTCCTTTTAATCTAACTGTCAGATTAAAGAGTCAAGTCCAGACTCCTGTGTAAAATGCTATACAATGTTTTTACCATTTCTACTTATCAAAATTGATGTATTTTCTTGAAGAATAAATCCATTCATCATGCAGGTCCATAAGAACGGCTCCAATTAAGCGATTGGCTGATGTTTGATTGGGGAAGATGCGAATAATCTTTTCTCTTCTGCGTACTTCTTGATTCAGTCGTTCAATTAGATTGGTACTCTTTAGTCGATTGTGGGAATTTCCTTGTACGGTATATTGAAAGGCGTCTTCGAATCCATCATCCAATGATGCGCAAGCTTTTGAATATTTTGGTTGATCGATATAATCATGAATCAATCGACTTTTAGCCTCACGCGCTAAGTTAATATCTGTGAACTTAAAAATTCCTTTAACAGCTTCTCTGAAAGATCTTGAATTTTTTTTAGGAATGGTGGTAAAGATATTTCTTAGGAAGTGAACTTGGCATCTTTGCCAACTTACGTTGGTGAAGGATTTTCTAATGGCAGAGACTAATCCTTTGTGCGCATCAGAAATAACGAGTTCCGTACCTTGTAAACCGCGTTCTTTTAGGTATTCAAAAAATGTTGTCCAGGTCTCTTCGCTTTCGCCACTTTGAATCATGAAGCCGATAATTTCACGGTCGCCATCTTTGGTTATTCCAATCGCTATATGACAGCTTTTTGAGAGTACTCGATTTTCTTCTCGTACTTTTATATAGAGTACATCGGTCATTAAGTAAGGATAATTTTTTTCTGATAATAAACGATTCTGCCACTCGTTAACCATAGGTTCTAGCTGTTCTGTTAAGCTAGAAACGAAGGACTTAGAGACGGATTTACCACAAAGTTCTTCCACAATTGTTGATACTTTACGAGTTGAAACGCCTGATACATACATTTCCAACATTGAAGCCATGAGGGCTTTTTCGTTTCGTTGATAACGTTCAAACACTGTGGGTGAAAAATGGCCATCACGTGTTCTGGGTACTTTTAATTCTAGCGTGCCTACACGTGTCGTAAAGCTGCGCTCATAATAGCCATTTCGTTGACTTTGTCGGTTTTCTGTTCGTTCATATTCTTTTGCTTGAATATATTCTGTTCGTTGATTTTCCATTAGTTGATTAAATACCGTTGTTAAAATATTTTTAGAAACGTCATCCTTTACAGAATATTCAATAATGCTTTGAATCTCTTCGCTTTTCAGTGTAAAATGTACTTGGGTCATGTAAAAGTCCTCCTGGGTATGTTTTTGTCGTTAAAAACATTGTACCGTAAAAGGACTGTTATATGGCCTTTTTATTTTTACACAATTATACGGACTTTATCACTTATTGCCAACAGCTTGTTATTAAAATTGTCAAAGAATATCATTCTCAACCATTTGATTCTGAAACAGAATATAAACTATTTATTAATTACCATAGTCAAGCTATAGCTGGTACTATAAAACAGTCGTTAACTTTATCTAACCAAGATTATCAAAAACAAGCACTACTACTAATACAACTTATCAAAAAAAATATAGAAAACTAGGTATCTTTATGGTTCATATCATTAATTCAATCCATTCAACCGTTCAACAAAACATCAATGCTATTACACGCATATACCCTCATCTCTCACAACTTAAACAACTACCTACTATTTATTATAATCAACATGATCCAAACACTATACCAATTTTATCAGGCGGTGGAAGTGTCATGAACCAGCTCATTTTGGATACGTTGGAGATGGAATGTTAACCGCTGCTATTAGTGGTCCTATTTTTATCCCCCCTCGTACTCATGACATTCTAGAAACTATACGTTTTCTTAATAATGGCAAAGGTGTTTTTATCATTATAAAAAATTTTGAGGCCGATATTAAAGAATTCTCTGAGACAATTCACCAAGCTAGAGAAGAAGGAATTTTAGTCAAGTATACCATTTCTCACGATGACATTTCAGTTGAGAAAAGTAATTTTCAAATTCGTCATCGTGGGGTTGCAGGAACAATTTTACTCCATAAAATATTAGGGCAAGCCGCCAAAAATGGAGCTAGTCTGGATGAATTGGAAAAAATAGCTTTCAGTCTATCAACATCTATTGCTACATTGGGGGTTGCTACAAAATTTGCTACACTTCTCAAAGATGAAGAACCTATTTTTGATTTACCAAGCCAATATATCTCTTATGGAATTGGTATTCATGAGGAACCTGGTTATCGCATGAGATCTTTTGAATCCTCTGAAGTACTCGCTGTTGAACTCATTAATAAGATCAAAATGAAATTCAAGTGGACAGAAGGACAAGAATTTATCCTTTTAATCAATAATTTAGGGGGAGCTTCCAAATTAGAAGAACTTGTTTTAGCAGATGACATTCTCCAGTTATTAGATATAGAGAGACTCAATATTTCTTTTATAAAAACTGGTCATCTAATCACAAGTTTAGACATGTCTGGCCTTTCTGTTACACTTTGTAGATTTTTAGATAAGTCTTGGATTACAGCTCTAAAATCACCAACAAATGCATTTGCTTGGTAAACAACTCCACTTTACTTTCCTTAATACTAGAAAAGAATATTAATGCATCCATCTTAATTTAACTAACAATCCCCCTAGAACAAGACTGTTCTAGGGGGATTTCTATATATAACTAATTACTCTTTTGCAATTCCAAGGCATAGCTGATGCTGCTGAGGGCATAGAGTGGGGCGGTTTCTGCTCGCATGATGCGTGGGCCTAAACCAATTGTTTGGCCACCATGTGCTTCAAAGGCTGCGATTTCCTCGGGTGAAATGCCGCCTTCTGGTCCGAAGATAAAGAGCAGTTTTTCTCCTGCTGTCATGCGTGACAATTCACGCGCCAAGGCTGCTGTTTCGCCTTCTTTCGCTGATTCTTCGTAAGCAATAAAGACCTTATCAAATGATGACAACCCCGCTAGAAAATCGGCTTTTTTCTCAAATAATGTGACTTCTGGGACACGATTGCGTTTGCTCTGCTCGGCAGCTCCAAGCGTGATTTTAGCTAATTTATCGCCTTTTTTCGCTAATTTTTTGCCATCCCACTTGACCACAGACCAGTCGGCTGGAAATGCCCAAAGTTGGTTTGCCCCAAGTTCGGTGGTTTTTTGGGCAAGAAATTCCAATTTATCGCCTTTTGGGAATCCTACGGCAATGGTCACATCAACTGGCAATTCCACATCGCTATCAAGAGTTTCAAGGATTTGGAAACGGTGGCTACTGCTATCAAGAACTTTGGCTAAACGTTTGATGTGGTCATCAAAAACAAGGACAACTTCGTCACCATCAGCGAGACGCATAACTTGAAACATATGTTTCATCGTGTCTTTATCAGTGATAGTCACCTCATCTTGTGCCTTGCCTGCTACAAAATACTGTTGCATTTACCCTCCTATCACTCCTGAAATATCATCTGTTTTTTTGAAAACACAAGCATTCCATTCGCCTTGAATCATATGGGTTTCAAGGAAGAAGCCTGCTTTTTCAGCAGATTCACGTACCATTTCCCATTTCTCAGAAATGATACCAGACATAATCAAGTAACCCTCATCTTTGACAAGACGGTAGGCATCTTCTGTCATATTGATCAAAATATCAGCGAGGATATTTGCCACAATAACGTCTGCCTGAATGTCTACGCCTTGCAAAAGGTTTCCTGTCGCCACGTGGATATTTTCTGTCCCAGCATTCAAATCGATATTTTCTTGCGCCACGCGCACCGCTACTTCATCAAGGTCATAAGCATAGATAGACTTTGCGCCAAGCAATGAGCTAGCGATTGATAACACGCCTGAGCCTGTCCCCACATCAAGCACCGTTTCGCCCCCTCGAAGGACTTGCTCCAATGCAAAAAGGCTCATCTTAGTGGTTGGGTGAGTCCCCGTTCCAAACGCCATCCCAGGGTCAAGACGAATGATTTTCTCACCCGTTTTGGCTTCGTAATCTGTCCAACTTGGCACAATAGTCAAATCATGGCTGATACGCGTTGGTTCGTAGTATTTTTTCCAATTTTCTGCCCAATCTTGCTCAGCTAGTTCCTGCGTGTCATAGTGAATGTCGCCCGCATTCACCCCAAAATCACTCAAGGCCGACAAACGTTGCGCCACTTCTTTTTCCACAGCATCGATATCCACATGCTCGGGATAATAAGCCGTGATTTTCACAGTATCCACTTGTTTGACTTCTGGAAATACTTCGCCGTACTTGCCAACACGTCCAAGATAGTCGGCGCTATCATCTATCGCGACTCCTTGACTCCCCAATTCAATTAAAATATTTGAAGCCGCTTCTTCAGCTTCTCTCAAGACCTCAACGGTCAATTCTTGCCATTTGTCCATGGTTGTTAGGCTCCTTCTTCCAATTCTTTTAAGGTAATCCCTTTATCATTTTTCCATTCCGTTCGACCATTGGCAGCCATTCCAAGAACAAAAACTGCCGCATAAGACGGACTTGAAAACAGTTGATCTTCCTGTAATATACCGTCTTTAATAAGTCCCAAGCGTAGTAACTCATCACGTTTTTCCCTTAAACTATCAGGCAAAGACGGGGCATTGATAAGATCGATTTGACTGCCTTTTAAAACAACAAAGCCTTCTGAAGTTTGTTCGCAGGTCGCTGTAATCGTCTGATTAGATTTTTTAGTTCTTCTTTTCAAATAAAGATAAAGTGAATCCTGACTTGGCTCCTCAGGCTCTCTTTTATTGACCATTGGAACAAATAAGCGATAGCCCAAGGTTCCTATAATCGTCAAGGTGTTATCCACAACTTCATCTAGCTCAGACTGTTTTTCTTCTGTGACGTTACCAGGATTGGGTTCATTACTATTTTTGATAAGGTAACGGTCTGCTTCTTTTGCCAATTGGGTGAAACGATTTTCCAAATAAGAGATATCTGTTGGCCCAAAAGAATTATTTTGTGTTGTCAAAATAATAGCATTGTTAAAATAAGCTGCATGACTATCATGAGTGTGTTCTTGAATACGAAATAAAACACCCTCGCCATTTTTACGTGTTGTCGATTGACCAATGTAGGCAATTTCTTTTTGGGTTTCATCATCTTGCCCAAACAAAAAATAAATGCCACTTTGCTTCATATCTTCACGCATTTTCAAATCGCCTAATTTGATACGAGGTACTTTATAAATAACCCCTGTCCAATTAGAAAGAGTGCATTTTATTTTTCCTGTAACCTCTCCGTCCATCAGAAAGATATTGATATTTTTACCGCGTTTTGCCACTAGAAACTCCCAACCATCCTAATACCTAGGATAAGCAAAGAAGGTTGTTTCTGTTAGGTCTGCTTTGCCTTTGTCAAAACTTTCTGCGTCCCACTCTAAAGCAAAATCGGTGCTTTCCTCGTCTGCCAAGAAGTCCATCAAGTCGTCTAAGCCCTTGGTTGCCACGTCGTTTAGGGTTTGGGCAAAATAAGCTAGGAATTCACGAGAGAAGCCTTTTTTAGCGTCAAACGGGAGGGTCACTAGGTAATCGTCTTCATCAACCCTTGATTTGGCTTGGTTGTAAAAAAGCACATAATCTTCAAAAACAATATCTTCGTTGCTGATTTCCCCTTGGTCATCAATGGTTTCCACAGCTGATTGATTTTGCGCTTCTAAAATAAAAGTCACTTCGACAACATGATTCTTCTTGTTCCAATCAATTGCGTAATCAAAGGTGAAGTGCTTATCCATTTCTTCTTCTAATACTGATAAAAAGCCGAATTTAGCCATTAAAAATTTCTTCCAATCTTCTTTTGTGTTACAATTATTTTATCATACTTAAAAGGAAATAACATATAAATACAACACTAGGGGGAAATTCGTCATGCCAAATAATCTCGCTTTGCGTATGCGCCCCAAGACGATTGACCAGGTGATCGGGCAAAAACATCTGGTTGGGGAAGGAAAAATTATTCGCCGTATGGTTGAAGCCAATCGGCTATCATCGATGATTCTTTACGGTCCTCCTGGCATTGGGAAGACCTCAATTGCTAGTGCTATCGCAGGCACAACCAAATACGCTTTTCGGACTTTTAATGCCACGACAGACACCAAAAAACGCCTGCAAGAAATCGCCGAGGAAGCTAAATTTTCTGGTGGTTTGGTGCTGTTGCTTGACGAAATCCACCGTCTTGACAAAACCAAGCAAGATTTTCTCTTGCCCTTGCTTGAAAATGGTAACATTATTATGATTGGAGCGACAACGGAAAATCCATTCTTTTCTGTCACACCTGCCATTCGCTCACGCGTTCAGATTTTTGAATTGGAGCCCTTATCCACAGAAGACATCAAGCAAGCTCTTCAAATCGCACTGACAAACAAGGAACGTGGTTTTGAGGTTGACGTGGTGATGGATGAAGACGCCATTGATTTTATTGCGACAGCAACAAATGGTGACCTACGTTCTGCTTTTAACTCGCTTGATTTGGCAGTCATGTCAACCAAACCAGACAACCAAAATAGCCGTCACATTAGTCTTGGCACCGTTGAAAATAGCTTGCAGCGCAGCTATATTACCATGGATAAAGACGGAGATGGGCACTACGATGTCTTGTCCGCCCTACAAAAATCCATCCGTGGCTCTGATGTCAACGCCAGCCTTCATTATGCCGCACGTCTGATTGAAGCTGGAGATTTGCCAAGCTTAGCCAGACGGTTGACCGTCATTGCTTATGAAGATATCGGATTGGCAAATCCCGATGCCCAGATACACACCGTTACAGCCCTTGAAGCTGCTCAAAAAATTGGCTTTCCTGAAGCCCGCATCTTGATTGCCAATGTGGTGATTGATTTAGCCCTATCACCAAAATCCAATTCTGCCATGGTCGCGATTGACCAAGCCATTGCTGACTTGCACCAAAACGGCACCTTGCCTATTCCACGCCATTTGCGGGACGGGCATTACGCTAGCAGCAAAGAATTAGGAAATGCCCAAGATTACAAGTACCCTCATAACTACCCCGAAAAATGGGTCAACCAACAGTACTTACCCGATAAATTGTTCGGAAAAAACTATTTTGACCCCAATCAAACAGGTAAATACGAGCGAGCACTGGCTGCTAACAAAGAGCGTATTGATAAGCTTTCTCGGTAAGGTATTTAAACACTCTGGAGAAAAAAGCAGGTTATCTCTTGAAAAATTTTCAAAAAGTGCTATTATATAAACATAGGTTATGCTGTGGCATGCGAATTCACATCAATGTGTTGACCGACTGAATATTTGTATTTAGGGAAACAGTAGTCTTCTAACAGTATGCAAGCCGTCACACGCGGAAGCAGCTAAGTTAGAGAGAGTTGCCCACCTGCTAGTGTAATTGCGGGTTCAATACAAATCGTGAATCACGGTGCCAATACAGCTTATCGTCCTTCCTTAGCTCAGTTGGTAGAGCAGTGGACTCTTAATCCATGGGTCATAGGTTCGAGCCCTATAGGGAGGATTAAACATCATAAGAAAAAGCCCTTTGTTTAGGGCTTTTTGCTTGTTCTAAAATCAATTTGTTGCGAAATTTGTTGCGATTTTATAATAAAATAAGAAATGAGAAGTCTTATTTTGGGTTTTATTATAATGGCAGATATAAATAATACCTCGGTAGACCAAATCATAAAAGAAAACTCTAAAAGTGAGCTTCAATACGAAACATTTAAACAAATATATCAAGATACTATAGATAAATTTAACGATAATGATTCAGAAACAACCGACACAGAATAATTTCACTTTATTGTTGTTACTGCATAATCTTTACCTAAAATGTAAACTTTACCCAATTTTTAACTAACCATAAATAAAAGCGAACAAGTGGGAGTTCTAACCAATGTTGTTCGCTTTTATAGTGCAGTAAAAAAATCACAATTCTTGATATTAGTCTAAATATCCCTTCCATTGAATTTCAGATTTTATTTTTTAAATCTATAGAGAATCAATGTATCTGAAAATAGTTGTACTAAAATCGATATAGTAAATATAATAGCTACCCGTGGTGCTAGTTGAAAAATCTCAAATTATAAACCCAAATAATACTTTCTAACCACAGTTCCAGTCCGCATAAGCTACGAACAAGGGGGCTTTGAATATCAAATTCTGTACAGAGTACCGAAAATCTCGTTTCAATAGTTCGTCGTTTAGCCATTAATTTCCAATTATCATGATGTTTAGCTTCGCTTATGTTTTGACGTAACGGTGTCCAAAGCTGGTATCCTTTTTGTGCTAATCGTTGCTTCAATGATTGGCTAGTATAGCCTAAATCCGCTAAAATAATAGGAAAATTGGTATCTTCTGGTAATTCCTCACAGACTTTACTATCATGGGTTGATGCAGGTGTCACGAGGTAGTTCACAACGTAACCTGATAAGGTTACCAACATATGCACCTTGAAACCATAAAACCACATTTGTTTAGCTGAATTAAAGGAAATATCAGCCTGTTCGTCCCGAAAAATCCTAGTTTTAAAATTTCTAACTGGAAGACAAACAGGAAGTGGAAAGCTATCTACAATAACAAGCTCATCTTTAGGTATTCGTTTTGTTAGCGCTTGTCTGATTAGTTTAAATAGAGGAAGCAAATATTTTGCACGACGATAAAATCGCGTACGTTCTAATCCACTACTACCAATAAATAACTGACACATACGGTAAAACTTACGCTGAGACCGAATACCTAACTCTACTTGTAAAAATAAGAGAACTAAATAGAACTATCTTTTGTTTTACAAAGTTTGATATTGTGGCGTTCACGCAATAACTTGGGACTGTATTGACGATAAATAAGAGTACAAAATTGTTTTAATGGCTTCATATCCCATTGTAAATGATGAGATTTAGCGGTATACTGTAAATGGCTCATTTGGACTACCTCCTGTTTAGTTGTCACTTACAGTATAGTCCATTTGGGCTTTTTTCGTGTCTTAAATTTAACTAGCACCACGGGTATATCATAATAAGCGATAAGCGAGAAAGTAAATAATTACTAGTAAAACTTTATTCACCTTATAGAAACATTTAAGTGTCACATGGTATGTCTTACCCTAACTAGCAGGAGGAAATTATGATGAAAAAGCTTACTTACTAATGAAAAAACAAATATTGTCGGTGGATTTGGTTATCAATGGAAATGCAAAACAACTGGTTGGGAAAGCAGCTGGCATGCTACTTATCCAGGTTCTGCAAAACTAGCAATAGCTCACCAATCTCAATATGCAGGTCACGTTGCAACAGTTTATGCTGTTTAGTTTTTAACCTATGTGATGTTGTATAATATCTATAAGGTACTAAAAAAGGGGCTCGAGCTAGGCTCAAGTCCCCTGAGCATTAATATACCTTACTGCTTCAACAGAGTGACATATTATAACACTGTTATTTTATTTAGCATCGGTATTAAAACATAGCTCGCTTGTCGATAAATGAAACATAAAACCTCCTGACAAAAATCAGGAGGTTAAAGGTTATTTTACTTTATTTGACAACGATGTTGACAAGTTTGTTAGGGACAGCAATAACTTTGACGATATCTTTGCCTGCGATTTCAGCTTGAATCTTGTCATTGGAAAGGGCGAGTTTTTCGAGTTCTTCGCGACTTGCGTCTTTTGGTACGACCAATTTAGCTCGTACTTTTCCTTTGATTTGGATGACAATTTCAACGTCGTTTTCAACAAGTTTTGATTCATCCCATGTTGGCCATGCCACGTATGAAATGCTTTCACCTGATTGGGTCACGTTTTGCCACAATTCTTCAGCAAGGTGTGGGGCAAATGGAGCCAACAATTGAATGAAGCCTTTGGCGTAATCTACAAAGAGTTTGTCTTCTTTGTTGGCGCTGTTTACAAAGACCATCAATTGTGCAATCGCTGTGTTGAATTTCATGGCTTCGAGCTGTTCTGTAACGGCTTTAACGGTTTCATTGTAAACCTTGTCTAAAGTACCGTTATTGTCAGCAACGATATCTTTGGTTGTCAACAGGCGGTAAACGCGGTCAAGGAACTTACGTGAGCCTTCAAGACCTTCTTCAGACCAAGCGATAGAAGCGTCCAATGGTCCCATAAACATTTCATACACGCGCAATGTGTCGGCACCATAGCGTTCAACTACGTCGTCAGGGTTGACAACGTTTTTCAATGATTTAGACATTTTAGCTGGTGCTTGTTCCAATTCTTCGCCAGTTTCGATGTTGAAGAATAACCCATCGCGTTTTTCAACCTTGTCTGTTGGTACAAGGGCTCCACGGTGGTCGCGGTAGCTTGTTCCCAAAATCATCCCTTGGTTAAAGAGTTTTTGGAACGGTTCTTTGGTTGGAACAACGCCTAAATCATAAAGGAATTTGTGCCAGAAGCGAGCGTAAAGCAAGTGAAGCACGGCGTGTTCGGCACCACCGATGTAAATGTCAACTGGCAACCATTGTTTCAATAATTCTTCGTCAGCTAGTTTTTCGTCGTTATGCGGGTCGATGTAGCGTAGGAAGTACCAGCTTGAACCTGCCCATTGTGGCATGGTATTGGTTTCACGGCGCCCTTTAACACCGTCTTCACGAGTAACTTCTAACCAATCTGTCAAGTTAGCTAGTGGTGACTCCCCTGTTCCTGAAGGTTTAATGTCCTTAGTTACTGGCAAGACCAGAGGAAGTTGGTCTTCTGGAAGGGCAGTGGTTGTGCCATCTTCCCAGTGAACGATTGGAATTGGTTCACCCCAGTAGCGTTGGCGTGAAAAGAGCCAGTCGCGTAAACGGTAAGTGACTTTTTTATTTCCCACTCCTTCAGCTTCGAGCCATTCGACCATTTTGTCAATGGCTTGCGCTTTGTCAAGACCGTCTAGGAAGCCAGAATTGATGTGAATACCGTCTTCTGTGTAAGCTTCTTCTTCAACATTGCCGCCTTCAAGTACTGGGATAATATCTAGATTGAATTGTTTAGCGAATTCCCAGTCGCGTGTGTCGTGGGCAGGAACAGCCATGATAGCACCAGTTCCATAGCTCACAAGCACATAATCTGCAATCCAAATTGGCATTTCACGACCATTGACAGGATTGATCGCATAGCTACCTGTCCAAACACCTGTTTTTTCTTTAGCAAGGTCTGTACGCGCAAGGTCAGATTTGAGGCTTGCTTGGTGTTTGTAATCTGCCACAGCTTGTGCTTGTTCAGGCGTTGTAATAGCATCAACCAATGGGTGTTCAGGTGCTAAAACAGCATAAGTCGCACCAAAAAGAGTATCAGGACGAGTGGTAAAGACTGTGAAATCTTGGTCTGTGTCCTTCACTTTGAAGGTCACATTGGCACCTGTTGATTTACCAATCCAGTTGCGTTGCATATCTTTGATTGATTCAGGCCAGTCAAGGTCTTCCAAATCTTCTAGCAAGCGCTCTGCATAAGCTGTGATTTTAAGCATCCATTGACGCATTGGTTTGCGGACAACTGGGTACCCTCCACGTTCAGAAGTACCGTCAGGAAGCACTTCTTCGTTGGCGATGGCTGTCCCCAATTCTTCAACCCAGTTAACAGGCACTTCAGCTTCGTATGCCAAGCCTTTTTCATACAATTTTGTGAAAATCCACTGTGTCCATTTGTAGTAGCTAGGGTCAGTGGTATTTACTTCACGGTCCCAGTCGTATGAGAAACCAAGTGCATTGATTTGGCGTTTGAAGTTAGCGATGTTTTGCGCTGTAAATTCAGCTGGGTCATTTCCTGTATCCATCGCGTATTGCTCAGCAGGAAGTCCAAAAGCGTCCCATCCCATTGGGTGAAGCACGTTATAGCCTTGTGCACGTTTGAAACGACTCAAAATATCAGTTGCTGTGTAGCCTTCTGGGTGTCCAACGTGAAGCCCTGCACCTGACGGGTAAGGAAACATATCCAACGCGTAAAAGTTTGGTTTATCAGCGTCTGTTCCTGTTTTGAACGTATGATTGTCAGCCCAATGAGCCTGCCATTTTTTCTCAATTTCTTTGTGATTGTAAGTTGCCATGTCATTTCTCCATGTTCATAGTATAGCTTCTATTATACCATGAAAATAACAAAGAAAAAAGGCGAAATCACTGGGGACTTCATGCCTTCGATAAATAAGCTTGTAAGCTCGCCATATCTGCTTTGGCTTGTTTCAAGCCAATCTGATAAATCTCTTCAAACTTGTCAGGGTTGGTTTCCAGACGTCCAATCTCTAATGGTTGGCTTGGTCTAATCGCAAAAACTTGCCCCTTCTGCTCCAAATCAATAATGTGCTCCAGCGTGTCATTATAGTATTGGTAACGTTTGGAAGCCACTTCGACAAAGTTAGGGTAATGCCTATAAAGCAACTTGTAAAGGCGACCACTAGACGCTTTTTTGCGGTAATCAAGCGGACGTGTCAAGACCACGATGAGTTTATCAAAGCCAAGGCTTTTGGCAAAATCAACAGGAATACTGTCTGACAAGCCACCATCAAGGTAATGTTTGCCCTGCCACTCAACAATTTTTGAGGCTACTGGCAAGGCCGAACTGGCACGAAACAACTCCATTTGCTCAAACACATTGTCAATCTTGTGGTATTCTGCCTTACCTGTTTCAAGATTGGTGACAGTGACGTAAAAAGGAACACCAGATTGCTCAAAGGTTTCCTCATCAAAAACATCTAATTCCATGGGAACCTTGTAATAAGCAAATTCTTTGTTGACCACATTGCCCGTTCGTAACCAAGAACGAAGGCCCATGTAGTTAGGATAAGAAGCGTATTTTTGATTGTAACGGAGAGCTCTGCCCTTTTGCTTAGATAAAAAATTCACCCCAAAAAGTGCCCCAGCTGATACCGCGACTATCCCGTCAACCTTGATACCAGCATCTAAAAATGCATCGAGAACGCCAGCCGTGTAAAGCCCACGCATTCCCCCACCTTCTAATACTAAACCAACAGACATTTACAGACTCCTTTATTCTTGTATATGACTATGTACAGTATATCAAATGATTGGCAAAAGCACACAATGCCGATATCATTTTTAGCCACCGACCAACAAAAAAGCTAGAGCATTCACCCTAGCTTAATCATGACGCTTGTTTACAGTTCAGCGATTTGGTAAAGTTCCAATTCTGCTTGTGTTTCTGTTCCAAACATATTAATCATCAATTTCACTTTGTTGTTTTCAATTTCAACGACGCGACCTTCTTGTCCCATAAAGGCACCATCAATGATTTGAACCACGTCACCTTCTTTAATGTTGGTATCAATCACATCAACCGTTTGACCCATTGAGATGAGAATTGAGCGGATTTCTTCTTCCAAGAGCGGTGTTGGTTTTGAACGGTTACCGTGTGACCCAACAAATCCTGTAACGTTTGGTGTGTTACGCACAACAAACCAAGCTTCGTCTGTCATAACCATCTCAACCAAGACATAACCAGGGAAACGGTTTTCTTCAACTTCTTTGACTTTCCCGTTTTTCTCAACATTGACAGTTTGCGTTGGGATTTCCACGCGCAAAATATTGTCCAACATATTGTAGGTTTGGGCACGTTGCAAAAGGGTTTCTTTCACTTTATTTTCATACCCAGAGTAAGTTTGTAGCACAAACCAGCCTTTATCAAATGAATCTAGCATCTTTTCCTCCACTATAAAAAGCCCTGAGGGCTCTTTGCTTCGTTTTTTCTTTCATTATAGAATAAAAAGGCGTTCTCTGTCAATGATGGACTCGGGGAAACCACAAAAAAAGTGATGGGAAGTCCCACCACTTTTTGTTATTCTACCTAAAAACGGTTCAATAAGTCCGTTACTCCCAACGAGAGTAGTTTATCAAAGATATAAATCGCAAGTGTAAAAAACGCTGTATACTCTAATACAGAAATAAAATCTCTCCAACGTTGTCTACGATCTGGCCATGTTGTATCTCTTAAAACCGCAAAAACTCCCTTAATAAATCCCACGGATCGCTCCTCCTTCACACTCGTTACGTAATCGCCTTAATATTAACGTGTTTCTTTGTGTAACGTGTATTTCTTACAATGTTTACAATATTTATTGACTTCTAAACGTACAGGTTTAGGGTTGCTGCTCACTCCGATAGAGTAGTTACGGCTCCCACACTCTGTACAAGCTAAACTTGCTTTTTTCTGTGCCATAATGCCTCCAATATCATCCTATCATCTTTTTATCATTTTATCAAGTTTTAATTCGTTCGTCTATTAAACCAGTTGGAAACATTGTCCCAAACGTCTTGAACGGCTTGACCTATCTTTTCCTTGGCGGTTTGTGCTGATTCTTGAACCTTATCCAAAAAGTTATCTGAGCTAGATGATGGGCTAGTGTCAGTGTCAGACGCGTTGGCACTATAAATCAAGTCGTAACCGTTTTGACTATAAGCATTTTCAACAGTAAAGGCAGTACCTGCGGTGTATGGCAAGATGCGATTGGCAACAGCACTGAAAATCGTTGAGGCTGTTCCCGAGCTGGCATCTGTCAGGTAGTGATTTTCGTCCGTCGAATCATAGCCTAGCCACTGGGCAATCACCACATCAGGCGTGTAACCAATCACCCACTGGTCGCTCGTCAAATTGTCATTGAAGCTTGTTTCAACCGTACCTGTTTTTCCTGCCATGGTATAACCATAAGCATTGGCATTGATAGCAGAACCATTTGAAAAGGTTCCTAACATCATGCTGGTCATCTTGTCCGCAACAGTTTGGCTAATCACGCGTTTTTGGTCTTGTTTAAACTGTGCAATGACTTCACCGCTGGCATTTTCAATACGTGAAATCAAATGAGCCGTTGGCATGATACCGTCATTGGCAAAGGTTGAATAGGCCTGGGCCATTTCAAGCGGGTTGGTTGTGACACCGCCACCCAGCGCGATACCCAGTTCTTCCTTGACCTTCTTCATGTTCAGACCGAATTTCTCACCGTAAGTAATACCCTTGCTGATACCGATTTTATTGAGCAAATAAACAGCTGGAATATTGTAAGAATTAGCCAAGGCTTGATACATAGGAACATCAGCTGTTTCAACGCCACCATAGTTTCCAGGATCATAGCCATCGTAATCTTGCACGGTATTTGGCAATTCCGTCGTAATCGAATAGCCCGCCGCGACGGCTGGAGTGTAAACCACCAACGGTTTAATGGTTGATCCTGGGCTACGTGAGGCTTGGGTCGCGTAGTTGAAACTTCTAAAGGAAGCCGAACTTGAGCTCACACGCCCAACTAAACTACGCACAGCACCAGTTGCGGGATCCATTGCGACGCTGGCTCCTTGAGCGCTTTGACCATCATAACTTGACGTTGGGAAATAACTCGTGTCGTCAAAAACAGCCTGCATATTGTCTTGATAATTTTGGTCTAACTCCGTATAGATTTTATAGCCATTGTTGACAATATCATTTTCTGACAGATTGTATTTTTGCTCTGCTTCTTGAATAACCGCATCAAAGTAAGACGGGTACTGATAACTATCAGAAGTTCCTGTATAAGTATCGTGCAACTCACTGGCAATATCCACTTGTGAGGCCTCATCAGCTTGTTCTTGCGTGATTTTACCAGCGTGAACCATGGCCTGCAAGACCGTATTCCTTCGGTTGGTTGCATTCTCCACTGAGTAATATGGGTTGTAAATCTCAGGCCCCTTCAACATTCCAGCCAAAATAGCCGATTGCTCCAAGGTCAAATTCTCAGCGTCAGTACCAAAGTATTTTTGACTGGCATCTTCAACACCCCAAACCGAATTACCAAAATACGCATTGTTCAAATACATGGTCAAGATGTCGTCTTTGCTGTATTTTTTGGTCAACTCTAGCGCTAGGAAAAATTCCTTGGCTTTACGCGTGACGGTCTGTTCTTGGCTCAGGTAAGCATTTTTCGCCAATTGTTGCGTAATGGTCGAACCACCACCAAAACGCCCAAACGTAAAGACTGCCAACAAGAAACGCGAGTAATTGATACCGCTATTTTGGTAAAAGGTTCTATCCTCCGTGGCAATAACCGCTTCTTTCATGTAATCGCTGATATTGTCAAGGTCCACATAAGTTCCTTTTTGTCCCGACAGCGAGCCAATTTGCTCATCATTTTTATCGTAGATGACAGTGGTAGCCTTCAAGGCATCTTGCAAATCAGAAACGTTGGTTGATTTAGCAACCAAATAAAGGTAAGAACCAATCGCCAAGGTCGCTATCCCCGCCAAAATCAGCAGTATTTTACCAATATGGTAACGGCGCCAAAAACGGCGGATGGGATTCTGAGGAGAGGGTACAAACCGCAGGATTTTTTGCACCCAAGCGGGATAATGCTTGATTTTATCTTGGTGCGCACGGCTTCGCTGATAGCGTGGTGCAGCCTCTCCTTCTTGAGAATGGTCAGTAACGTCTTCAGGACTTTCTTCCTCGTTGAGCCACTCTTCAAAATTACGGTCCTCTTCCTGAGAAGATTCCCTTCCTGTCAAGCGCCTAACAAAGGACAGAAAGCTTTCTTTAATTCTTTTTAAATGTGTCATAATTCCATTATAGCAATTTCCCTTAAAATCGTCAGAAATGAAAAGGATGTCATTTGTTATAACGTTTTCATTCTATTTTTAAGGTTTTATGATAAAATGGTAGGGTAGAGATATCTGGTCAGACAAAGATATTAGAAAGGAATTGCTTATCATGAACAAAGAATTTGAAGCATTTAAAAAAACACTTTCTCCTGAAAGTCTAAAAGCCATCTACGATGAAACAAAGATTGAAGTTTCTGAAAGCGAAACCGAAGGAACAGAAGCTTATTCTGTCGCAGTAGCAAGCCAAATGGCGGTCAACTTGGTGGAAAAATACCATGCTTGGCTCAAAGAAAATGAAAGCAAATAGGGCTTTAGCGCATCTCGTTGAGGTGCGTTTTTTTTTGGTATAATAGAGTCATGACTACATCTTACACATTTACCAATCCCTACCCAGACTGCACGGTCAAGGAACTTTTAGAAGAGCACCTGCTGATTCCTCGGAAAATTCGGCATTTTTTGCGCACCAAAAAACACCTGCTCATCAACGGAGAAACCATTAATTGGCAAAGTTTGGTGCAAACAGGCGACAGCATCCAGCTGACCTTTGATGAGGAAGATTATTCGCAAAAAGACATTCCCTTGGGACAAGCTAAATTGGTGGATTGCCTGTATCAAGACGAACACATTATCATCGTCAACAAGCCCGAAGGCATGAAAACACACGGTAATGAACCAACAGAAATGGCTCTGCTTAACCATGTTTCGGCTTATGTAGGGCAAACCTGCTACGTGGTGCACCGTTTGGACAAGGAAACCAGCGGAGCTATTTTATTTGCCAAAAACCCTTTTATCCTGCCTATTTTAAACCGTTTGTTGGAAAACAAGGACATTTCTCGTGAATATTGGTCCTTGGTTCAGGGGACTTTTGAGCCAAAACACCAAGTTTTTCAAGATAAGATTGGGCGCCACCGTCATGACCGCCGCAAACGAGTAGTCGACCCTAAAAATGGCCAGCGCGCCATTACTATCGTGGACCGTTTAAAAGTTTTTTCAAAGGGAAGTCTGGTTCGCTGCCGCTTAAAAACAGGGCGAACGCACCAAATTCGAGTGCATTTGTCAGCGCATCATTATCCCATTATTGGGGACCCTTTGTACAGCCATGTGTCCGATGACCGCCTCATGCTGCACGCCCACAAACTCAGTTTTACACATCCCTTAACCCTGCAAAAAATCAGCGTCGAAGCCCATTCTGACACGTTTGAAGCAGGCCTTTCTTAGATTCAAAAAAACAAGACCCAAACGCAGTTGAGTCTTGTTTTTAGTCGTCTTAAAACTTACAAACCAGCTTCTTTTAAAGCGTCTGCCAATCTAGCAAAATCCGCAATAGAAAGGGCTTCGCCACGAACAGACGGTTTGATATCTGCCATGTCAAGCGCTTGTTCCAATTTAGCCTTGGTTTCCTCAGCTTTTCCAAAATGGCTAGTCAAATTATTCCAAAGGGTCTTGCGGCGGTGAACAAAGCTGATTTTAGCAATGCGGAAGAAGAAATCTTCATCTTTCACTTGAACAAGAGGTTGCTCACGGCGTGTCATTTTCAAAATAGCTGAATCCACGTTCGGTGCAGGCACAAAGACCGTGCGAGGCACGATGAAAGCCACCTTGGCTGTCATGTAATATTGCACCGCGATTGACAATGACCCATAAGCCTTGGTATTTGGCTCAGCTGAAATACGGTCTGCCACTTCTTTTTGCATCATCACGACAAATTCCGCAAATGGGATTTTTGACTCAATCAAATGCATCAAGATAGGTGTGGTGATGTAGTAAGGCAGATTTGCGACCACCTTGATAGGCAAATCGGGATTTGCAAATGATTTGATATGGCTTTGCAAATCAGCTTTCAAAATGTCTCCGTTGATGACTTTGACGTTGTCAAAATCGCGGAGCGTATCCGCCAAAATCGGAATCAAACGGTCGTCAATTTCAAAAGCCATGACTTCAGCAGCATTTTCCGCCAAAAATTCCGTCAAAGCACCGATACCAGGACCAATTTCAATCACGTTGACACCCTTGTCAATCTCCGCTGTATCTACAATCTTTTGAAGAATATTGGTATCTGTCAAAAAGTTCTGTCCAAATGATTTTTTAAAGGTAAACCCATGACGCTCAAGAATAGCACGCGTCACGCTATAATCTGCAATTCTCATAATCAATATTCCCCAACCAAAACGTGGGGACTTTTCTTTCCTTTCGTTTCTATCAATCTTAGTATAGAACACAGAAGACTCTTAAAAAGTCAGCCCTCATATGTTGCCATCGTTTCTTCTACTTCGGCCAAAGTAATGTCAAAGAGCTCTAAGCGTTTGAGAAGTTGTTTGCCGTTGCTATAACCAATACGAAGCTTTTCGCCCAAATATTCGCGACGTTTACGGCTATCTGCTCCCATTAAAAGCCCCAAGCGCATTAAGTCTGTTTTCGTGATGTCAAACTGGTCATCGTCATCAAAATGCCCCAACACACCTGACAAAGCCTTTTGCAAATCATCAAAACTGGCGTGTTCGACACCGAGCGAGCGCCCTTTTGTTTTTGACTTGGGAGCCGCCTCATCACGATTTAAAAAGGCGTGTTTCACATTTGGGATGGCATTCATGATGATTTTACGAATGCGTTCGCCGTTGTAATCTGGGTCGGTAAAGACAATAACCCCACGAAGATCATTTAATTTGTCAATACGCTCAAGGTCGTCATCATTGATAGCAGAACCTCGTGTTTCGTAGGTGTCCACATCGTAGAAACGACGCAAATTGGCTGTGTCGTCCTTGCCTTCAACCACAACCACTTCTTGAATTTTAATTTTCTCAGTCACAATCAAACAACCTCTTTGCATTTTCTGTTGTCGCTTGTGCCACTTCTTCCACACTCAAGCCACGGAGTTCTGCGATTTTATCTACAACATAGCGAGTATAAGCCGTGCGGTTTTCACGTCCACGTTTTGGAACAGGGGCAAGGTATGGGGCATCTGTTTCCACCAAAATCTTATCCAACGGCAATTTTTGCGCAGCTTCTTGCACATCAAGGGCTTTTTTAAAAGTGACAACCCCTGAAAATGAAATCATCATACCAAGCTCGATAAAACGCTCTGCCATTTCCAAAGACCCTGAAAAAGAATGAATAATCCCACCACGAGGGCCAACACCTGCCTCTTTGATAACTTGATAGGTGTCTTCTAGGGCATCGCGGGTGTGGACGATGAAAGGCAAATCATGGTCTTTTGATAATTGAATCTGACGCTTGAAAATCTCAATCTGAACATCTTTCGGGTCTTCCATCCAATAATAATCCAATCCAATCTCACCTAGACCAATCACTTTTGGATGTGACAAGTGGGCGACAATCATATCCTCCACTTCTTGATTGTAAGACCCAGCTTCTGTCGGATGCCAACCAATTGTAGCATAAACTTCAGGGTATTTTTCAGCCAAATCAAGGGCACGTTTAATCGTTGGTGCATCAAAACCAACCACATTGTGCCGAGTGACGCCCATTTCCTTAGCTAGCGCCAATTCTTCATCTTCACGCCCAACAAAATCGTCAGCGTTTAAATGCGTGTGTGTATCAAAAATCGTTATCATGTATTAGTCTATTCCTCTTTTTTCTCGTTTTTATTATAACATACTTCACGAAAAGGTATCCTGACACTAGGTTCACAAAAGAGCTGCACTTTCAAGCAAACGAAAATACCATCAGTCTCGAGCACTGATGGTATGGTTTATTCTATCAATTAAGCAGATAAAACTTTACGTCCTTTACGACGACGTGCAGCTAGGACACGACGACCGTTTTTAGTCGACATACGGTGACGGAAGCCATGCTTACGTTGACGACGAATTTTACTTGGTTGATAAGTACGTTTCACAGTGATTACCTCCTCATAGATTTTCGTATTCGTTTAGCCGGCTATTTTTGATCAGTTACTAAACATACCTTATTATTTTATAACAAGAATGGCATCCTGTCAAGCTGTACCGCTCTTTTGTTTGTGTCTATTTTTTTGAGAATAATCATCAAGCCTATAAATCAAGAGATTTCTCTGTTGAATTTTTTCAAAAAAAAATACCGAAACAAAGGTTTCCTTGCTTCAGTCTTGACTTTATTGGCTTTTTTTGTGTTACAATAACTTCAGACTGATTAAGCAAAGTGTAGATTTGTCTTAATCGGTGGAGTAGAAGTTACCCGCTTCTGCTCCTTTTTTTGATTTTCTACAATGATATTATAACAAAATTGTCAGAAAAATGCAAACAAAAACAACTTAAAAAATCCTTAAAATCCAAAAAATTTTAAAGTTTTTAATACTTAAATTTTTGGCGGTCAAGAGAAGTAAATTTCCCAGCACGTTGAAAAATTTTGCGTGATTTAAATATCGTTTGTTCCTTCGCTTCTCGGAGATAACCAACGCTTAAACGTTGATTTTGATAGTATTCATGTTTTTTGTTTTTAAGATAATTATAGTAAGCATTTGGACAGATGTTCATTCTTCTAAGAAGCCATCTGACCCCAAATGTCTGTTGATATTTCTGGATGAACTGGTACTGAGCTAATCGATTTCCTTCGCAAAGAATGCTGCCGCTTTTTTTAAAAAATCATTTTCTTTTTTGAGTTCTTCAATTTCTTTGCGTAGCTTTTTTGCAACTTCGTATGAATCAGATTCTTCCCGTTTTGTTGGGCTGTTATCGCATTCTTTGCGGTATTGCTGTAACCAGTATGTCAGCGTGCCTTGTCCAAGATTATATTCTTCGGTCAGGCTTTTCTTGGTTCGTCCCTCTTCCAGATAGAGGCGAAGAACCTTTTGTTTGAGCTCAGGCTCGTAACGATTATTTGTCATTGTAACATCTCCTTGGATTATGTATGTATTTTACCAAACTATACACAGGTGTTACAACTTAATTATATCAGGTCAAATTTATTGGTTATAACAATTATACTTATAGCTCTTATTACTACACTTGTAGTAGGAATTAAATATCTAAAAAATAGGTCTTCAAGTCATCTTCTACCACAAAAAACTTCTTCAGAACATATGATCACCATGGAGAAACTATTAGCAACTAGTCTATGCATATTAGACCTCGTTATTCTTATCCATTCTAGCTTTCATCTTTTATCTTAACATTACAATTTGAAAAGTTACTGCTACATATTAACTTCAATGTCAAATTTAGCTCGAATATTATTATAAAAGTTAACATACTATAATTGATAAATATTATGATTAATGATTATCATAACAAGATTACCCTAGTTTGAAAGACACTCCTAATTGTCAATATAGAATCTAACAATTAGAAGTGTTTTTATAATACCAACTTTCAAAAATCAAACTATGATAAAAAATACTTTTGAATACAATCCAACTTCATCCCTTTTCTTAAAATAGGCTATATTTTTATTTTATACACTATATGGCATCATTAGTTATTATCTGATGAAAGCAATACTTTTCAACTTATTATTTTTCTAACTTGGTAGTGTATCATCTAATCTAACATAGATTTTTATGTCTAATTTAATTGACAGATTGAATCTCAAGCAATTATATCACACATTTTTACGTGCTCGTAATGCTGAGAGAATTGAAACAGTATCAACAACTTCTTGAAGCATAGCTCCTAATAAAGTTGGGATGACACCTGTTGCTGCAATGACCATCAGCACTAAACAAACAAATAAACCAATTAAAACAGATTGTTTAGCGATTTTCATGGTGTGTTTTGCAATAGCAATAACTTGTGCAACCTTACTCAAATCATCTTTCATGATGACAACATCTGCGTTCTCACTTGCTGCTGTTGATCCATGAGCACCCATAGCAATTCCGACATCTGCGGTTACAAGGGCTGGGGCATCATTTACACCATCTCCCACCATTAAAACTGGTCCATTTTGGACTTCAATATCTTTTAAGTGCTTAATTTTATCCTGCGGTAAGCAATCTGCGAAGACTTTATTAATACCAACCTGCTCTGCTATTTCCTTAGCGACTGAATATTTATCTCCAGTGAGCATAACTAGGTTTTTAACATCCATTTGTTGGAGTTTTTGCATTGTTTCCTTGGCTTCAGGTCGAACGGAGTCCTTAAAAGTAATATATCCGAGTAGATGACCGTTTTTACCAACATAAATGCTAGTTTCTTTTGAAAGATTTTCAGAACTAAAGTTTTTGATAAGGCTCGGTTTGCCTGCTGAAACTTCATTACCTGAAATCTTTCCTATGATACCTTGAGCCGTTACTTCAGTTGCTGATGTGACAGGTAAAAATGTAATACCTTTACTTTTAGCGTATTGTACTAGTGAACGTGCTAAGATATGTGATGAATTTTGTTCAAGACTTGCTGCAAGCTGAATGAGTTCTTCTTCCGTGGTCCCTTCAACTGCGATGATTTGATTGACAGCTAGGTTTCCTTGTGTAATAGTACCCGTCTTATCAAAAGCTACAGATTTTGCACCAGACAACTTTTCTAGGGTTGTCCCTGTTCTAATAATAATCCCGTTCTTTGATGCTTGACTCATGCCAGCAACCAGTGCTACAGGGGCTGCTAATATTAGGGGACATGGCGAAGCTACAACAAGGACTTGAGCAAAACGCACTGGATCTTTTGAGACAAACCAAGCAAATCCACCGATTACATAAGCAATGACTGTAAAAGGAATTGAATAGCGATCAGCAAGTCTAACAAATGGTGCAGGATTTGAAGTTGACTCTTTTACCAATCTCACCAATTGTTGGTATTGACTATCTTCAGCCAGTGAAGTAACTTCAAATTGGATAGAATTTGAACCATTCATAGAACCAGATAAAATATTATCTCCAACCTTCTTTTCAATTGGTTTAGATTCACCAGTCAGTGAGGCTTCATTAAAATCAGATTCTCCACGTAAAATACGTCCATCTACTGGCACCATCTCATCAGGTCTAACGACGACTACATCACCAATTTTTAAAGCTTCAACAGGAACATCTTCCAACTCGTGTCCAATCAAGCGATGTGCAATTTTGGGACTATTATCAAGAAGACTTCGTAATTCACGACTGGCCTGTTTACTGGCATAATCTTCAAGACTTTCCCCACCTGTAAGCATGATGAGAATCATAAGACTAGCCCAATAATCACCAACAAGTAAGGTAGCAATAATAGCTGAAATAGCTAGAATATCAACACCGTACTGACCAGATTTTAAAGTCTTAATCATATCAATAAGCATTGATAAAGACATAATACCGCTGGCAATAGCCACTAGAATGTAGGCCAAATCTGGTTTATGAAGAATAAAATTAATAACCAATGCACATAGTGCAATAGTTAGAGTTGTAAGTAATTTTTTGAAGTTTGACATTCTATTCACCTCTTTCTTACTTTTATTATATTATAATAGTTCCAAAAAAACTACTATTTATAATGATTCTAAATAAAAATCAAATTATTAAGTGCAACAAATATTTTACTGAGCTAAGTCAATATATCTTATTATCATAGTGTGACTTTTATCTAACTTCATAGAATGCAGTAAGTGACTATTTATGGGCGTGAAAAAATCTCTTGAATACCGTGTTCTAAAATATTACTGGAAACTCATTCAAAAGGATAGTCGAAAATTATCGCCCAATGCTTTTTATTCAAGGACTTTCAGAGAAACTCTAATATCTAAAGAGTATTTAAAAAGATTTTTCAAACACGTACCGCAACTTAAAAATTACTACAACCTTTATCCGTTATCAGAAATACATCACTAATGCTACTCCCTTATTCTAACGTCAAACCTGAAGCTACTAACAAACTCATCAAAGATATTAAACGAAACACTTTTGGTTACAGGAACTTTGACAACTTTAAAAAACGCATTTACCTCGCTTTAAACATCAAAAAATCGAGAACATCATTTGTTCTCGCTAGAGTTTAACTTTGACACCTATTACAGTTGACAAAGAGCGATTCATATGCAGGTAACTCTCATCATAGCAAGGACGAATACAATTCATGGTTAATTAATGACATGAATTTATTAAAAGATAACGGTTTTAATCAGTTATACAGCGCCATTGAAAGTATTATAACTGTGCTATTTAACGCTTTTGCTATCATTTATTTTCATTGGCTACTACTTGCGGTTAGTATTTTAATGACTGCTTTAGTTTACTTTCTTCCTAAAATTTTTGAAAATAATATTGCATAAGAAACGGAGGCTGTTTCATCTGATTTGACTGTTGCTTTAAATCGTACAAGTGATTATTTAAGTGGTTTTGACATTTTTTCCACAATAATCAAACTGCTTACTTTAAAAATCGCATTTTAGCAGACTTTTTCACAGTGGTAAAATCCAAGGTTAAGTTGGCAAGAAGCTCTAGTACGGCTAATTCTCTTTCATTGATGTCAAGTGTTGTGGCACAAGTAATTATTTTTATGGTTACTGGTTATCTAGTCATTAAGGGGGAAATCACTACGGGGGTTATTTTCTCAATTGCCAATCTAACCAGTTGCCTATTCAACTACACTAGGGGAGCTGCTTATAACATTGTTACCTTTAAAGCGACCTTTAAATTGCTAGAAAAATACCCTAAAAAAGTAAGTATTGAGAATCTCGATGCCATAACTAATTTTAATTAAGAATTGGTTATTCACGATTTGTGTGTCACTTTTGAAAATGGCAATAGCATCACCTATCCTAATATTACGATTAAGAAAGGAGAAAAAGTTGCTATTGTGGGAGGCTCGGGTGCTGGAAAATCAACATTAATCCGAGTATTAACAGGAGAATTGACCTGCTATGACGGTGATATTGTGATTGATAATCATCATTACAAAGATACGTTGCTAGAAAGTTTGCAAACTATTTTTGCCTTGATTCCTCAAAAACCACATATTTTTAAAGAATCTTTACTTGATAATCTGACCCTTAGTCGTTCTGTGGATAAGGACGTTTTTAAAAAGGTTTTGACTTTTGCACATGTGGATAGCTTTATTTGACCAAATTATAAAACTCTGAACATTCTTAGCTGCCTCTTTTTTATCGTTCGTTTTTTATACAACAAAAATACTATTTTACTTATAATAAAAAATAAGATATAATAATATCCTAACATTATTTAAAACATTGTGTCTTAATATTCGTAAAAAGGAGAAGTGATGTCTACCAACAATCGTTATGTCATCGCAAGTTGTGGTGTTATCTTGCATTTAATGCTAGGCTCTACCTACGCTTGGAGTGTTTATCGTAATCCTATTATTGCTGAGACTAGCTGGAATCAATCAGCGATTGCCTTTGCTTTTTCGCTTGCCATTTTCTGTTTGGGCATGTCGGCTGCATTTATGGGGCAAGTTGTGGAAAAATTTGGACCTCGTGTTACTGGTACCATTTCTGCTATCTTATATGCTTCTGGAAACATCCTGACAGGCTTTGCTATTGCCCAGCATAGTATCTTTCTGCTTTATCTTGGTTATGGTGTCCTTGGCGGTATCGGGCTGGGTACGGGCTATGTCACACCCGTATCAATGATTATCAAGTGGTTTCCTGATAAACGAGGGCTGGCAACTGGGCTAGCTATCATGGGATTTGGCTTTGCCTCTCTTTTAACCGGTCCAATTGCGCATTTTTTAATCACCAAATATGATGTTATCAACACCTTTTACCTGTTAGGGGGAGCTTATTTTCTGGTCATGCTTATCGTCTCACAGTTTCTCAAATTTCCATCCTACAGTGAACAGGATACTGACGACAGTCATAAGCAATTAAGTCAAGGTATTGGAGCTAAAAAAGCCTTAAAAACAGTTGAATTTTACCTGCTCTGGCTAATTCTCTTCATCAACATTTCTTGTGGGCTTGCCTTAATCTCTGTTGTCTCACCTATGGCACAAGATATAGCTGGCATGACTGCCAACCAAGCTGCCATTATCGTTGGGCTTATGGGAATTTTCAATGGCTTTGGAAGATTGCTCTGGGCTAGCTTGTCAGACTATATCGGTCGTCCGCTGACCTTCCTTATTTTATTTGTTGTTAATATACTCATGACTGTATCGCTCATATTCCTTCACGCGCCAGCATTGTTCACCATTGCCATGGCTGTGCTCATGACTTGCTACGGAGCTGGCTTCTCACTCATTCCACCATATCTTAGCGATATTTTCGGTGCTAAAGAGCTAGCAACCATGCACGGTTATATTTTAACAGCTTGGGGAATGGCTGCGCTAGCAGGTCCAATGCTGCTTGCTGTCACATACTCAGCAACCAAATCATACATAAGTACTCTTATTATCTTTATCCTACTCTATCTACTTGCACTAGCTATTACACTTTGGCTAAAATCACAAAAAGAAAATAAATATTTATCATAAAAATAACCCCCTAGCCTGTGGTGAGCAAGCTAGGGGGTTCTGTGTAATAATATTGTCTATTTTTTCAGAGTAAACACAAATTTTAAAGGGTATTCAATACATTTTAAGGAGTAAAGTGTTGAATTAATGTAAAAATTGGATTAGGATTCCTCCAAGGATGAGGACGATTGCACCGCCAAGTCGGTTTGCCATTTGGGCAAAGGCAATCATTTCCATGCGGTCCGCCGCAGAAAGCACAGCGATATTTCCTGTGCCACCCATGGAATTGTTAATCATCCCAGCACCGATAGCTGTTTCGACTGGATACATACCGAGAACCTGTCCCAAAATCCAGCTAGCAAGTCCCATTGACACAACAGATGTTAAACCGATAAGGACAAATTGCCATGTCATGGCTTGCGCTAATGAACTCAAATCAATCATTGAAAGCCCAATACCTGCCAAAACAGCGTGTGTCAAGTTAGTCATAATCACACGATTAAACATAACCACTGCTTCTTCTAATGGTTTTGGTACAATATCAAGCGCTTTGAGAACAAAGACAATGATAATCATAAAGGCATAGCTGTGCACTTTTGGAATAAAGGCATTTAAGATAACGCCGATAAGGAAAAGGGCAAAGGCAAGCATCATTCCGACACCGATTTTTGTAGGGTCAAGCGGAGCTTCAGATTTTTTCAAATCGTCTTTGTCAACAGGGATGAGCACACCGTGCCCATTGAATTTGGTGTTAGCAAATCCACGCGCCAACACAATGGCACCGATAATGGCAAAAATATTTCCTAGCGTGGTTGCTGGGGCTAATTGTGACAAGATTGATGAGGCATCTGTGTGCAATCCAGCCGCATAGATTTTGGATAATGGCACGATTCCTGCACCCATTCCTCCTGCCATTTGGGCAAATGAAATGTACATGACAGAATGTCCAAAGCCTTGACCGAGCAAAGCCCCAACAGCACCAGTGGCAAAGAAACCGATAACCATTGATAAAAGAGCGACAGGAATGAATTTAGCAGAGGCTTTCACCAAAAGTTTGCGGTTCATCCCTAGAATTGAGCCACAAATAAGCGCTGCAATATAAAAATCTAGAAAACCCCAATCACTCATGAAACTAGAAGTGGCTGAGACAACTGATCTTGGAATCAATCCTGTTGAAGCTAAGATTGCGGCTAACAGCAAGGTAAAGACTGACCCACCACCAAGGTAAGTATTCCAAAATGGTAATCGTTCACCAAGGAAGTAGAAAAGATGTCCTAAAACGACCAACATGAAAGTAATTCCAACCATATTGAGCGGTAGTTTCCCCATAGCAATAACAACAGCTAAAATGATAACCAGAGCCTTATAAAGTGGAGCGGAAACACCCGCAATTTTAACGTTCGAGAATTTTTTCATACGAATGGTTATCCTCCTTCATTAATATTTTGGATACCATTTAAGGTCACGAACAGCTTTAGCCATGTCTTTTTCTTCAGCTTGAGCCAAACCTTGTTCTTGAGCTTTTTTGGCAACAGCTTCCGCAACTTTGATAGAAACTTCAGCAACGTATTGGAATGGAGGAAGAACAGGTGCTCCTGGTTGACCTGGACCTACAAGACCACTAAGTGAGTGAGCTGCAGCACCAATCATTTCATCTGTAAGAAGTGATGCTTCAGAAGCCAACATACCAAGACCAAGACCTGGATAGATTAGAGCATTGTTTGCTTGACCGATTTGATAATCAACGCCTTTGTAGCTTACTGTACCTGAAGGCACACCAGTAGCAACGAAGGCTTTACCGTCTGACCATTCTATAACTTGCTCAGCAGTTGCTTCTAATTTCTTAGTTGGGTTTGAAATTGGGAAGATAACTGGACGTTCAGTGTTTTCACACATTGCTTCAACAACTTCTTTAGTGAAGGCACCAGCATCAGTTGATGTACCAACCAAGATTGTTGGTTTAACTGTTTTAATAACGTTAAGAAGGCTTGTCATATCACCGCAGTCAGTGAAGTCTTCACGTTTTTTAGCAAATGGTTTTTGAGCAGGTGTCAAATCTTCCATGTCATCGAAAAGAAGACCTTGTTTGTCAATCATGAAGAAGTGTTGGAATATCAATATCAAAATGACTTTCCAATTCAACAATCAATTCGACAGTTCCCATACTATCAAGGACGCCTGCGTCAAACAAATCTTCATCCATCATGTCTGAAACGTCTTCCATAAAAAGATCATCAATAATTGCTAATACATCTGATTTAATATCCATTTGCTAAACTCCTGTTGAAGCCGTTGCTAAAATAGCTGTTGAAAATAAAGCGACTGCTTTAATCTTTTTCATTGGTTTCCTCCTTTATTCATTTCGTTGGCGATGATAGCCAACTCCTGTTAACACAAGAAGATTATCTCCGTTTCGATTAATTCTCTCAGCAATGATAAAGTGTTTTCGCTTGACGGTTAGAATTGCTGAGTAGATCTCGTGAAAACGGAGAATCTCTTCACTAACAACTTGCCAATTGCCATTAACCATTCGTTTTTCTTGCACTACTGCAAACTTTGGTCTGACAATGGCTTGCCTTCCGTCAACAAGGTAAAGAATAGCTTCACCTTGTTGTCCAAGAAGACGTAAGTCTGATAGAGTCATTTCTGGTCTATCAAATACTTTTTGTAAGTTTGGTATAGCAAACTCCTTTCTGCTGCTTATGTAGAAATAAATTCTATCCGCAAATTTAAACGCATGAGTAATACTCACAACTCCTAAACAGGAGTTAAGCCAGGACGTGCCTTCCCTTTTAAAAGGCTGTTACACCGTCTTCCTTATTCATTGTTATTCCATAGGCTTGCTGATCAGATCGGTGTTGGTGTTTAATTGTCAAAGGGCACAAGCAGTTTTAAGACCTGCTTAGGTCAAGACTGACATTTTGAGTTCTCCTTGTAGTATCACTGTTTATCCTTTGACGGTAATATAGTCATCTCATCATCAGCCATAAGTGGGGCATTGTGAATTTCAATTGTTAGTAAGGTAATGCCCGCAAGAACAATAAAGCTAATAATAACAAACACAATGCTAAACATAGTTTCCTCCTTGCAAACGCAGTTCATGATAAGCCTTTGCATTTCGATGTGCAATTTCTTTTTGCTCATACAGTCGTTCTTGTTTTAAGTTTTCTAGTGATTTCAGCAAATAGGCTAATGGTGATGCACTATCCTTTGGAATACGTTCAATCATGTTTAATACTTCAGCACTTGTTACATAGCCACTTGCTAAATATTGTCCGATTTTCATTTTCTGGTTATGAGTCATTGTTAGGACATCTGGGAAACCAAACATCTGGTCATTGTATTTATCAGCAATTATTTGCAAGAGAGAATAATACTTTGGTTCAACGAATGGAGTTGATTGATTTTGTGATAATGACTGATTAGTTTCAGTTGACTGTGAAAATTCATTAGAATTTTTCTCAGTCTTTCTAGAACTAATATGATCACTATAATTAGTCTCGTTATATTCAGTCTCATTAGGGGCTGAATTTGACACCACCCCCGTATTATTTTGACACCCCCCTGGTCTAAATTTGACACCCCCTAGTCTAAATTTGACACCACCCTGGTCTAAATTTGACACCCCGGGTAATTCATCATCGTTAGCGTCAAAATCATCAACAATCAAGTTTCCAAGATAAATACGATTAGCAAGGTTTCCTTTACTACTAGTTGACTGTTGAACTTCCTTAATTAAATCGTATTCAGCTAATTGTTTTTTTATCCTTAACAAAGTTGACTTTGATACTTTAAGAATTTTCATCAAACTTGTATTTGAATAAACTAGATAAATTCGTCCCTCTTCATCAACCCAATTATTTCTTAGGGAAAGGCTTAGTCTATCTTTTAAGATTGAATAAGATACTTTTGAATCTAATCGCATATCTTCATAACGAGGACTTTCAAATAAAAGTTTTGGAAGTTTAAAATATCGTTCAGACGTTTCATACTGTTCTACAGTTATTGCATTAAAAACCATAAATCTATACCATTTTAAAATAAAGCTGACCATTTGGTTTTATTTCAATAAGACCAAATTTTTCTAATTCAGCAAGTTGACTTTGACTTTCTTTACGTGAAATTTTTAACTCAAACATCAAAAATTCAATGAGTATTTCACGCGAATGTAGTTCATTAGAAGTCATGTTTGTATCCTTTCTTTTTAGTACAGAAAAAGAGAACAATTTTCATTGCTCTCTTGACTTATAGATTTATTTTATTAATTCTCAAAACTCTAGACACTTACCGCTCTTTTTTAACAAATCAAATCCCCAATGCAGCTTTTCAAGGCGTTTGAAGAGGTCTGAAATTAAATAACTCACCTCAATGAGAAGTGTTGATTGAATATTTATTCACCACTGTCAGTAGCATATGTCTTTAGGATAGCATAGTTATCAGTTAAAGAATAAAATAAACCACCTTCCTCATCAGTAATGACTTTAGTATTTCCATCAATACCCCAGTCGTTAAACATTTCATCAATGTCACCTCACAATCCCAAGTTTTCCAACTCTGACAAATAACGCCGACTAACATCTGCTTTGATTTTTCCTGTCAATATCGCTAACATATTGCCTGAAAAGCTATTCTCAAGTGCTTGCAAATGATTGATATTAATCAAAGCATGCTTAGAAACCTGTACAAAATCTGGATTTGCTAAGCGATTGCGAAATTTATACAATCGGTCGTTAGTCAGCAATCGTCCCTGCGTCGTTTCCAAAATAAGGGTAGAGCCATCAACATCAACGAGAATCAAATCTGCCACATGCAACATTTCAATACACTCTACCGTTTTTATCGGCAAAACTGCCGGATCTGTTTGCTCAAATTGGGCAAGATAATCCAGAACTTTTTGTACGGAATTGTCAAACTGACAGCTTTTAACTAAGACTTCAATAACATCTTTTGGTAACTGCTTATTTTCCTCGAATTGATAGTGCACAACTCTCCCCCTCATTTTCTACTTATCCACTAATCACTGGACGTTTTTCTTTGACGATTAACATCATTGCTAGAACGCTAAGGTTAATAACCAGCACACCACTGATGATTAGCAATTCTTGATTGACCGTCGTTAATTCTTTTAATTTTAACCCAATGCCTAAGTACGCTTTTTCTGATTTTCCAAGATAGTCTTGGTTAATCAATACCTGACGATAAGCCGCAGCGACGTAGGCTGCTGGCGTTATTTTAACCACAATTTGTGCAATATTCGGTAGTGCTCCAAGTGGCATATAAACGCCCACGAGAAACCCTGAAACTGTCCCAACAATAGTTGATAAAGCCTCACTAGATTCTATCGATTTGACGAATTGTAAAATCAACAAAGCAAGACTTGCTCCGAGTAATGACCCTAAAACCATTATACCAAGTATTTGTGGTAAATGTGAGGCAGAAAGGCTAATCTTATATTGCCAATGAAAATAGAGTTTCATCACGACAAACATAAATGCTTGCATGGTAAAACCAATGATACTCGCTGACATTAAATAACCCAGATAGACTTTAAAACGTGACATATCAGTCAATAAAAAATCTTCTAGCTTGTGATTTTCTCGGTCATGAACTAAGCGAACAATTCCTGTCCAAGTTGTCGTAATGCTCGTTATCGCCAAGGTACCACCAATCACCCAATTATCTAAAACTTCTTCCAAATGTGAGGTTCCAGACCAAGAATCCTGCATATTTTTTTGCAAGAAAATAATGTATAAACCAAAAGCAATCAAAGCTCCCAACATCGAGAAAAAACACTCATTTTATTGGAAAAATAAAGTTTCAAATTTCGTTTTGTCATCGCAACCATTTACGCCATATCCCTTCCCGTAATGCTTAAAAAGACATCGTTAATATTAGCCTTTTTGTAATCAAAATCCTCAATCACGGCTCGCTTGTCCGACAAAATCGTTAGAGCTTCTGATACACTGTTAACCTCAATTTTCAAACAATCATCCGCTTGTAGATAATAATCGGTATCCTGAAAAGCTTTCACTTGTTGTGTTTTGATTAATAAATGGGGCTGTGTATAAGTTTCTTTCAATTCCTTGGCTGACCCTTTTGCCAAAACCTTGCCATGGTCAATGATATAAGCCATATCCGCATTTTCAGCTTCTTCAAGATAATGCGTTGTCAAAAAGATTGTTAATTTTTCTTCCGCTTGCAACTGGCGTAATAATTGCCAAATAGCTTCTCGTGTCTGTATATCACGCCCGGTTGTCGGCTCATCCAAGAAAAGCAAATTAGGCTTATTTAAAAGTGCACGAACAATATCAACGCGACGTCGTTGCCCACCTGACAAAGTACCATATGTCTGATTAAGAAAAGCATCGATCCTCGTCAAACGAATCAGTTTATCCATCCAATCCTTATCACGGTTACGGTAAAGCGCCAAACGACTTCTCAAATTATCCAAAACAGTTAATTCCGCATCCAAGACACTCTCTTGAAAGACCATTCCGATTTTTAAATCTGGCGCTAATTCAATTTCACCAGAGGTCGGTGCCAAAAGACCCGTCAACATCCGCATTGTCGTAGATTTACCAGCACCATTTGTGCCAATATAGGCTATTAACATTCCCTCTTCAACTTCCAAATCCAAATGATCAATCACCAATTGGTCTCCAAATGTTTTCGTAAGCTTCTTCGTTCTAATCAACATAACCTTCCCCTCTTTTACAGCTATTATAGCAAAAAAGTCCCAACAAAATAGCCATCTTACGGTAAGCGGTGAAAAATAGCAACTAACCGACAAAAAAAAGAGCCTTAACGGCTCTGTAAATTTATTAAACAGCTGTCACAACCACGTAGCGATCTGGGTCATTACCTTCTGAATAACTATCCACGCCTTCAATGCTGGTGATAGTTTTGTGGACGATTTTTCGCTCACTATTGCTCATGGGATCCATGACATAATCTTTACCTGTTTCAAGCACGCGATTAGCTGCTTTTCGGGTAAATTCAATCAAGATTTCCGTGCGGTGTTCCATGTAATCATGCACATTTAAAATCACTGAAAAATTCTTTGAATAACGGTCATGCAAGAAGTTTTGTGACAACAATTGCAATGATTTCAAGACTTTACCGTGATAGCCAATTACACGTCCTGCCTCTGGTGTTTCAATTTGCAAATTGATTTGGCGGCGGTTGTGACTGGTTTCAAGCGTTGCTTCGATATCCATTTCATAAATGATTTTTTCGACATAGGCAGCTACTTCTTCAGCCGCTTTTTCGATATCATTGCTCAATTCAGCACGGTTGTCAGTCGATGAAACAGGCTCTTCTTTTGGTGTTTCTGGAGTTGGTTCAGAAACAGTAATTTCGGGGCTTGCTGAAACTTCTTGGGTGTCAGCTGTATTTTCTGGAGTATCAGCCTTTTCCAAGGCCTCTAAAACCGCTGTATGACCAGCTTCTTCAAGAATTCTTTGGGTCGATTTTTTGTGTTTGACGATGTTTTCCTTAACTTCATCATCAATCTTTTCGCCACGTTCTTCCATTTGCTTGATGATTCCTGAAATTTTGCGCAATTCCAGTGTGTCCTCAAGTTGAGAAGAAACGGGGGTGTTTTGTTGATTGATGGTATCAGGAACGCCTCTGACAGCCTTTTGGTCTGCCCTATGAGCCGTTACTTCATTAATGCCTTCAATATCAACTTGAGCTGGTTTTTTACCAAATCCTAAAAAACCATGTTTTTCACGAGAAACGACTTTAATATGAGCTTTCAAGCGGGTTAGTTGCATCTCGTTTAGCCCTTTTTCGATTGCTTCTTCAACAGTTCGACCTGTGAATAATACCATACTTTCCTCTCCTACCTTTTTCTTCTTTGAGCTTTCTTTTTAGCTCGGCGAATTCTAGCAGCACGTTCTCTTTCTGCTTGCTCTTCTTCCAAACGTTTTGCAATAATTTTAAATGGGTTATTTAACAAAAGGATTTGGAAAACTTGGAAAGCATAGGATACAGACCAGTAAAGCACAACCCCTGAAGCCAATCGGAAACTCATAAAGAAAATCAAGACAGGCATGACATAAGTCATCACAGTCATGGCCATGTTTTGCTCACGCGCAGCCTTATTGGTCAACCAAGATGACAAGAAAGTAAACAAAGCAGCTGCCAACGGCAAGATGAAGTAAGGGTCTGGTTGTGACAATTCAATCCACAAGAAAGTCCCTGTCTTCAAGAAAGAAACGCGAGTCAAAGCTTGATACAAGGCCATCAAAATCGGCAATTGTACCAACAAAGGAATCATGGTTGCATAAGGATTGACACCGTATTTTCTGTAAAGAGCTTGGCTTTCCTCAGCCAATTTCATACGGCTATCTGTGTCACGACCTGGGTAACGCTTTTGCAATTCTCTCAACTCTGGTTGCAAGTCTTGCATTTTTTGACCAGATTTGATTTGAATATTGTAAAGCGGCATCATGAGGGTTCGGATAACAATGGTGAAGAGCACAATCCCAACACCGATACGACCGTTAATGGATAGCCACTGAATGGCTTTGGCAAAGAAATAAACAATCTGGTCCCATCCATTTGTTGATGAGGCTGTCACTTCTCCAGTACCACAAGCCGTTAGAAGTAATAAACTAAGACCGCTAAGTCCTAATAATTTAAAGTTTCTTTTCACTAGTTAGACCTTCCTGATATAGATTAGCAATTTTTAAAACATGGAGTAAATTCTTTTTCACTTCATGGTAGTCTAGCTCCTCGACACCTTTACGCGCAATAATCACAAAGTCGTAAGGCTGCAAATGAGATGAGAATTCCAAAAGGACGTGTCGAATTTTTCGCTTGATACTGTTTCGTGTCACAGCATTTCCAAGTTTTTTGCTTACAGAAAGCCCTGCCCGATAGTGGCTTTGATTTTTTTTGAAATAATAAACGACAAATTTTCGGTTGGCAACACTAGTGCCTTGACTGAAAATAGTCTGAAAATCTTTGTCACTTTTAACACGATAGGTTTTCTTCAACGTACGACTCCATTCTAAATTATGTCTATTATACCATAAAAATTCAAAAAGCCCCAACCTCTAATGGTTGTGGGCTCAATATCTTCTGTTAGACGTTTATTTCACCTAATCTTTTTGCTGAGCTAAGCATTGTTTGGCTTGGTCAATTTGCCACTGTACTTGGTCAAAGCCTGTACCACCAAGCGAATGACGGCGTTTGACAGCCGTGTGAGAAGCCAACGTATCGTAAATATCCGCCTCAATCAAGTCAGAAATAGTTTGGTAACGCTCCAGCGGCACATCTTGCAAATAACAACCTGCCTTGGTGCATTCCAAGACTAACTTGCCGACGATTTCGTGGGCTTGACGGAACGGTAGACCCTTGCTAGCTAGATAATCGGCTAACTCTGTTGCATTTGAAAAATCTTTCTCTGTTGACTCAGCCATGTGCTCTTTATTAATCGTCATGGTTTTGAGCATTCCTGCCAAAATATCAATGGCCACCGTAATGGTTTCCACCGTATCAAACATACCCTCCTTGTCCTCTTGCAAGTCTTTATTGTAAGCCAGCGGCAAAGATTTCATCACAGTCAATAACCCAATCAAATTGCCATAAACACGCCCTGATTTTCCACGAATCAACTCGGCCATATCAGGGTTTTTCTTTTGCGGCATAATAGATGACCCTGTTGAAAACGTATCTGATAGGATGATAAACTGAAATTCATTTGAACACCAGTTGATGATTTCTTCACACATACGGCTCATGTGCATCATCAACATCGAACTATTGGCCAAAAATTCCAAGATAAAATCACGGTCAGATACAGCGTCCAAGGAATTGCTATAAGGTTTGGCAAATCCCATCAAATCCGCTGTCATGTTACGGTCAATAGGGAAAGTCGTTCCCGCCAAGGCTGCCGCACCAAGAGGAGAGAGGTCTGTATGTTTCACGTTAAACACAAAGCGTTCGCTGTCACGCGTGAACATATTATAATAAGCCATCAAGTGATGCCCAAATGAAATAGGCTGAGCGTGTTGCAGGTGGGTATAACCTGGCATGATGGTGTAAACGTGCTCTTGTGCCAAATCCACCAAGGTTTCCCGCAAATGAGCCAACTTACCAATCACCTCATCCAATTTTGCCTTCAAATACAGGTGCATATCCGTTGCCACTTGGTCATTACGCGAACGTGCCGTGTGCAATTTACCCGCCACAGGACCAATTTTAGCAGTCAAAAGGCTTTCCATATTCATGTGGATATCCTCATTTGACACGTCAAAAGTTATCTGGCCTGCCTTGTATTCTGCTAAAAGTTCTTCCAAACCTGCCTTGATTTGATCAGCCTCGTCTTTAGTGATAATACCTGTTTCACCCAGCATAGTCACATGGGCAATTGACCCTTTCAAATCAAATTCTGCCATTTTTTGGTCAAAAGAAATGGATGCTCCAAATTCCTCAACCCATTTTTCAAGACCAGCCTCAAAACGCCCGCCCCATAATTTATGATTGTCATTCTTATTCATAATCGTTTCCTTTTCCTAAAAGCAATCACGATTTCGTGTTGGTATTGTTATTAAAAAAGCTAGATTGCTCTAGCTATTTCACCTCACGGGGTGCTGGGCTTAAAGGCATCTCGCTGGATGGCCTTATTTAAGTTCGATGCCACTCTCTGTTGGCACTTGCGAATGAAAGTTATAAGAAAAGAGGTTCAGATAGGGCTCCCTGTCCCTTTTTATCTGAAGCTTGATGGATAAGCTTGTTGTCTCCTAAGCCTAAACAGTATCCCACCAATTTTCTTGTCTTATTGGTTGTTGACTTGTGAATTGACTTGGGTGGGTAGTCCCCAAAGTTTGATGAAACCTACGGCTGCGTCTTGGTCAAAGCTATCGGCTGATGTATAAGTTGCCAAGTTTTCATCGTAAAGTGAATTTGGTGATTGACGTGCCACCACTTGGGCGTGGCCTTTGTATAATTTCACTTTCGCAATACCATTTACCACTTTTTGCGTTTCTTTGATGTAGGCAATAATGGCTTGGGTTGCTGGGCTAAACCAAAGGGCATTGTAAATCAAATTTGACAATTCATTTTCAAGAATGGGTTTGAAATGTGATACTTCACGCACCAAGGTCAAATCTTCGATTTCTTTGTGGGCAGTCAAAAGTGTGATAGCTCCAGGACATTCGTAGATTTCACGCGATTTGATACCAACCAAACGGTTTTCCACGTGGTCAATACGTCCAACACCGTGTTTTCCAGCAATCGTGTTCAATGCTTGGATAAGGTCTGTCAATTTCATGGCTTCGCCGTTTAGGGCAACGGGTTTTCCTGCTTTAAATTCAATATCCACAAATTCTGGTGTGTCAGGTGCTTCTTCTGGTGACGTTGTAATGCCAAAGGCGTCTTCTGGAGCTTGATTCCAAGGATTTTCAAGAACACCGCATTCATTGGCACGACCCCAAAGGTTTTGGTCAACAGAATAAGGATTGTCAAGGTCAGCTGGAACTGGAACGCCGTTTGCTTTAGCGTACTCAATTTCTTCCTCACGTGACCATTTCCACTCACGCACTGGCGCAATCACTTTTAGACTTGGGTCCAGCGCAGCAATGGCCACTTCAAAACGCACTTGGTCATTTCCCTTACCTGTACAACCGTGGGCAATAGTTGTTGCGCCCGTTTCGTGGGCGATTTCCACCAATTTTTTAGAAATAACTGGACGGCTAAGGGCTGATACCAAAGGGTATTTTTGCTCGTAGTAAGCATGAGCTTGCAAGGCTGGGAGAACATACTCCTCAGCAAACTCATCCTTAACATCAAGGACATAAGACTCAATCGCTCCGACCTTAAGTGCCTTATCATGAATAAAGTCAAGGTCTTTGCCCTCACCAACATCCATACAAACCGCAATCACATCATAATCTTTTTTAAGCCAAGTAATCGCAACTGATGTATCCAAACCGCCTGAGTAGGCTAAAATCACTTTTTCTTTTTCCATAGAACTTCTCTCTTTTCTTATAGTTTTCGTCTTTATTAATTTTATGTGCATAATTATACACAGGTAAAATCATATTGTCAATAGAAATTTGAATATTTTTTCAAAAAATATCCCGTTTTTTATCTTTTATAAGTGTTATACGGTATATATACAAAAATCATCTTATTTTATACAAGAAATACAGAGCAAGTATTCTGGCATAAAAAAAGTCCCATATGACCTATAATGAAAAGCGACGAAACTCACATTAGAAAGGGTTCATATGGAACAACTAAATCTTATCACAAATTTTCTCAGAATTAAAGACAAAAATATCACTATCACTGATGAATATGATATGGGAACTCACTTAGAACTCCACGGTCACTTGGATTACACAGCCCCTAAATGTCCTTCTTGTAAGGGACTAATGGCTAAATATGATTTCCAGAAAGCCTCTAAGATCCCCTACCTAGAAACAGCTGGCTATCCCTTACTTATCCGTCTTCGAAAGCGTCGTTTCAAGTGTAAAGAGTGCGGAAAAATGGCGGTCGCTGAAACTCCTCTTGTCAAGAAAAACCACCAAATCTCTGTCGCTGTTAACCAGAAGATCGCTCAAT
>SKEE01000322.1_pt1 | contig 56681 bp, 53 predicted proteins | sample 4826661 | NCBI WGS metagenome assembly SKEE01 (sample SAMN11008817, study PRJNA524170) | human gut metagenome | biome: Human fecal sample; material: Feces; isolation source: fecal sample from pouch patient p20 | host: Homo sapiens | place: Israel: Tel-Aviv | collected 2016-11-14
ATATCGACCTGATTTGCGTCGGCAAGCTCAACGCGAAATACTTCGCCGAGGGCGTGGCCGAATACCAGAAGCGTCTGGCGGCGTTTGCGTCCTTCCGCATCATCGAGCTTCCGGAAGAAAAAATCGAAGAGAAGAACGCCTCCGACGCTGTGGTGAAAAAGGCGCTGGATAAAGAGGGCAAAGCCATCCTCGGCAGCGTCCGCAAGGGCGCGGCGATCGTCGCGATGTGCATCGAAGGAAAACAGATCTCCTCCGATGAGCTGGCCCAGTTCCTTGCCGACCGCGCAAACAGCGGTGCGGGAGATGTGGCCTTCGTCATTGGCTCATCCCATGGCCTCTCGGACGAGGTCAAGCGCGCGGCGGCGCTCAAGTTCAGCATGGGCCGCATCACGATGCCCCACCAGCTGGCCCGCCTTGTTCTCACCGAACAAATCTACCGTGCCTGCACCATCAATGCCGGAATGAAATATCATAAGTGAGCCTCAAAGCCCTTGCAAAAGCGGGGGCTTTTGTCGTCTGCGGAAAATTTCGTCAGACTCTTTATTTTTTACCATTTTTATATGATAAATCCGATTGTGTTGTTCCGGATGCGGGGCAAGGCTTTACAATCCCCGCAAAACATGATAAAGTAAAGATACTGTGCTTTTAACAGGAAAAGCACGCCCGGCTGCGGGGAAAGCAACCGGGACAAATACACAACACGACACGGCAAACCAGCCGCGGACGGAAAGGATGTACTTACAATGGAACAGAGCGAAAAGACCCTTGACATGATCGTCAATCTCTGCAAGAATCGTGGTTATGTGTTCCCCGGTTCCGAGATCTACGGCGGTCTGGCCAATAGCTGGGACTACGGCCCTCTGGGTGTCGAGTTCAAGAACAACGTCAAGAAGGCATGGCCGAAGAAGTTCGTGCAGGAGAGCCCCTACAATGTGGGCCTCGATGCCGCCATCATCATGAACCCTCAGACCTGGGTCACCACCGGCCACGTTGCCGGCTTCTCGGACCCCCTGCTGGACTGCCGCGCCTGCAAGGCCCGCCACCGCGCCGACAAGCTCATCGGCGACGAGCACCCCGAGGTGAACGTGGACGCCATGAGCTTTGACGAGATGGACGCTTTCATCGCCGAACACGAGGACGTGGTCTGCCCCGTCTGCGGCAAGCACGACTTCACCCCCATCCGTAAGTTCAACCTGATGTTCAAGACCGCCATCGGCGTCACCGAGGACAGCTCTTCCACCTGCTACCTCCGCCCCGAGACGGCGCAGGGCATCTTCGTCAACTTTGCCAACATCCAGCGCACCACCCGCCGCAAGCTGCCCTTCGGCGTCTGCCAGGTGGGCAAGGCATTCCGCAACGAGATCACCCCGGGCAACTTCACCTTCCGTACCCGTGAGTTCGAGCAGATGGAGTGCGAGTTCTTCTGCAAGCCCGGCACCGACCTCGAGTGGTTCTCCTACTGGAAGGACTACTGCGAGAACTGGCTGCTGAGCCTCGGCATCAAGAAGGAGCACCTGCGCCTGCGCGACCACGAGCCTGCAGAGCTGGCCTTCTACAGCCGTGCCACCACCGACATCGAGTATGCCTTCCCGTTCACCGACTGGGGCGAGCTGTGGGGCATCGCCGACCGCACCAACTACGACCTGAGCCGCCATCAGGAGGCCTCCGGCAAGAGCCTCGAGTATTTCGACAGCGAGACCAACGAGCACTACATCCCCTACGTCATCGAGCCTTCTCTGGGCTGCGACCGCGTGGCGCTGGCTTTCCTGTGCGAGGCCTACGACGAGGAGCATCTGACCGACAGCAAGGGCAAGGAGGACGTCCGCACCGTCCTGCACCTGCACCCGGCTCTGGCTCCCTATAAGTGCGCTGTCCTGCCCCTGAGCAAGAAGCTGGGCGACAAGGCCATGGAGATCCGCAACGAGCTGAGCAAGTACTTCATGGTGGACTACGACGATACCGGTTCCATCGGCAAGCGCTACCGCCGTGAGGACGAGATCGGCACTCCCTACTGCATCACCGTGGACTTCGACACCGTGGGCGACGAGGCCAAGGGCATTGCCGCCGACAACTGCGTCACCGTCCGCGACCGCGACACCATGGAGCAGGTGCGTATGCCCATCTCCGAGCTGAAGGCTTATATCGAGAGCAAGATCGAGTTCTGATAAAAACGCACTTTTGCAAGTGAAAAACAGCCCCGCCGTTGCAATTTCGGCGGGGCTGTGGTATAATATAACTAAAGAAAGCGCTGTCTGGCAAACGGTCAGCACCTTTCCGGTTGATCAATTACAAGAAATGATCGCACGAGTTGGGACTAAACCTGAATGACCGCTCAGGTTTGGACACTGAGGGCGATTGTTTTTTGTTGTTGAAGATCTTCCACGCGACATCGAAAATATCACAGCCCCGCCGTTGCAATTTCGGCGGGGCTGTGGTATAATACAGATAAAGAAAGTGCTGTCTGGCAAACGGTCAGTACCTTTCCGGCAGATAATACAAAAAATGACCGCTCAGGCTTGAGACACTGAGGGCGGTCATTTTTTGTTGTTGAAGATCTTCCACGCAATATCAAACATACCAAAGCCTACCGTTGCAAGCAACGTAAGCAAAGCTAAAGTTTCTAAAAGCGTCATGAAGCATCCCCCCTTTCGCAGTGGAGCGTCGGGGGCATAACAAAAATGCTCGCCTTCCCGACGTAAGGCCGGAAAGGTGTAGACCACCTGCCGTTATGTAGACAGCACTCTCATACACCAGTATAACAGATGTTTCCCGATTTTTCAACCGGCAGAAACGTCTGTTTTGTTTTTATCGGGTGGACAATTCCGGCCGGAGCGGTTATACTGTCAGATAGAAAATGCACCGCCGTGTTCTGCACGGCAGAAAGGATATCCTGTGGAAAACTTTACTCTTCTTCTGAAAAAATACGCCGATTTCATCGTCCGTGTGGGCGTCAACCCCCAGCCGGGCCAGACCCTTGTCATCAACTGCTGCCTCGAGGCCGCCCCGCTGGCCCGTCTGTGCGTGCGCAGTGCCTACGAGGCCGGCGCCCGTGACGTGCTGGTGAACTGGAGCGACAACGAGGTCTCCCGCAGCCGGATGGAGCTGGGCAGCGAGGAAGCCCTGACCGACTTCAAATCTTATCAGCTGCGCCGCTATCTGGACTACGCCGAGAGCGAGGGCGGCGTCTGCGTCCTCCACATCCTCGCCGACGACCCCGAGGTCTACGCCGGTCTGGACGGCGCGAAGATCAGCCGTGTGAACGCTGCGCAGCGCAAGTTCATGGCTCCGTGGCGGGAGTACACCATGAACGACCGCGTCCAGTGGTCCATCGCCGCCATGCCCAGCGCCCCGTGGGCGAAGAAGATCTTCCCGGAGCTGGACGAGGCTGCGGCCATCGAGAAGCTCTGGCAGCTCATCTTCGACGTCTGCCGGGTGACGGGCGGCGACCCCGTCAACGAGTGGAAGGCCCACCTCGACCGTCTGACCGGCCTGAAGGACAAGATGAACGCCCTCGACCTCGAGAGCGTCCATTTCGAGAGCAGCAACGGCACCGACCTGACCGTCGGCATCGCCGACAAGGCCACCTGGGAGAGTGCCGCCAGCGTCAGCGAAAAGGGCGTGGTCTTCCTGCCCAACATCCCCACCGAAGAGGTCTTCACCGCCCCCCACAAGGACAAGGTGAACGGCATCGTCTACGGCACGAAACCCTACGTCTTCAACGGCCAGCTCATCAAGGGCTTCCATGTCACCTTCAAGGATGGCCGGGTCGTGGAGCACGGTGCCGACGAGGGCGCTGATTTGCTGGGCCAGCTTCTGGACACCGACGAGGGCGCACGGAGCATCGGCGAAGTGGCGCTGGTGCCGGCGTCCAGCCCCATCAACCGCAGCGGCGCGCTGTTCTACAGCACCCTCTTCGACGAGAACGCCGCCTGCCACATCGCCTTTGGTGCCAGCTATCCCGGCACCACCGCCAACGGCACCCGCCTGTCGAAGGACGAGCTGCTGGCCCGGGGCATGAACCAGTCCGCCATCCACGAGGACGTCATGGTGGGCGCCGAGGACAGCCATATCACCGGCAAGTGCCGCGACGGCCGCACCGTGGAGCTGTTCCGTGATGGTGTGTGGGTGCTGTGAGAAGAGGATTTTTCACGAAAAAGCTTGCATAATCCGCAAGAGTATGCTATATTCTAGTAGTACGCTATAGTTTTATTGGAAAGTGGGCCGCAAGGTCCGCTTTTCTTGTTTGTTTGGAGGTTTTTTATGGCGAAGCAGTCTGGCGGCAACACCGCCCAGAGAGTCGAAGCGCTTGTCCGCCCCGTTGTGGAGGGCATGGGCCTGCGCCTGTGGGATGTGGTCTTTGAGAAGGAAGGGCCGGACTGGTATCTCCGTGTGCTCATCGACAGGGACGGCACCATGGACACCGACACCTGTGCCGAAGTGTCCCACGCGCTGGACCCCATCCTCGATGAGGCAGCCCCCATCGACCAGAGCTATTATCTCGAGGTGGGCAGCCCCGGCCTTGGCCGCAAGCTGACCCGCCCGGAGCACTACGAGGCACTCAAGGGCGAGAAGATCGGCGTCAAGCTCATCCGCCCCACCGCCGACGGCGTGCGCGAGTTTGCCGGCATCCTGAAAGGCCGCGAGGGCAGCACCGTCACGGTCGAGACGGAGAACGGCCCGGTGAGCTTTGAGGTGAACGCCGCATCCGGCGTCCATCTCTGTGATGACGAACATCTGTTTGACTGAGAATAACCCTCTCAGGCGCGTTCCGCGCCAGCTCTCCCAGAGGGAGAGCCAAAGATGAATCGAGAAAAGATACCATTATAATCTAGGAGGAACCCGAAAAATGGCAGCAGCGAACAACGAATTTTTTGAAGCTCTCTCCATGCTGGAGCACGAGCGCGGCATTACCGCGGAGTACCTGATCGACAAGATCAAGGCTGCTATCGTCATCGCCGTGAAGAAGAACTATGAGGTCGAGGACGATCACGTCATGGTCGAGATCGACCCCAACACCGGCAAGTTCAACGTCGCCCTCATCCAGGACGTCGTGGCCGATGAGGACTGGTACGACGAGCACAGCGAGATCGGCATCACCGAGGCTCAGCACATCCGCAAGAGCTATCAGGTGGGCGACCGCGTCGTGACCCCCCTCAAGACCAAGGACTTTGGCCGCATCGCAGCCCAGACCGCAAAGCACGTTATCCGTCAGGGCATCCGTGAGGCTGAGCGCAGCCAGCAGCTGAGCGAGATCCAGTCCCGCGCCCACGACATCGTGCAGGCTACCGTCACCCGCGTTGACCCCGAGAAGGGCATCGTTGCCCTCGACCTGGGCAAGGGCGGCGAGGCTATCCTGCCCCGCAACGAGCAGGTCCCCGGCGAGGTCTACACCGAGGGCCAGATGCTGCAGGTCTACATCGTGGATGTCGTGGCAAGCGAGCGCGGCCCCCGCGTCATGATCAGCCGCACCCACCCCGGCCTCGTCAAGCGCCTGTTCGAGCTGGAAGTGCCTGAAATTTACGACGGCACCGTCGAGGTCAAGGCCATCAGCCGCGAGGCCGGCGCCCGCACCAAGATGGCTGTCTGGTCCAAGGACGCCAACGTCAACCCCGTCTCTGCCTGCATCGGCCCCCACGGCGACCGTGTGGCCGCTGTCGTCGAGAAGCTGGGCGGCGAGAAGATCGACATCGTGAAGTGGAGCGAGGACATCTCCGAGTTCATCTCCGCGGCGCTTAGCCCCGCAAAGGTGGTCAAGGTCGAGCTGCTGCCCGGCGAGACCCGCTCCTGCCGCGTGACCGTGCCGGACCAGCAGCTGAGCCTTGCCATCGGCAACAAGGGCCAGAACGCCCGTCTGTGCGCCCGCCTGACCGGCTACAATATCGACATCCGCCCCGAGAGCGGCTACTACGGCGAGGAAGAGCCGAAGGCTGCCGAGGCTGAGAAGACCGAAGACACCGCCGCAGAATAAGCGCGGAACACCTGCCGAAGGAGGGAAAACCGGATGGCACAAAAGAAGATCCCTGCCCGCCAGTGCATCGGCTGCCTGACCAGCCGCCCCAAGAAGGAACTGGTGCGTGTGGTGCGCGCACCCAGCGGAGAGATCAGCATCGACCCCGTGGGCAAGAAGCCCGGCCGCGGTGCTTACCTCTGCCCGGATGCCGCCTGCCTTGCAAAGGCAAAAAAGAAGAAGGCGCTGGAGCGCTGCTTTGAGCAGCCGGTCCCCGCCGAGGTATACGATGCACTGGCCCAGCAGCTGGCCAGTGTGGAAGCAGAAAAGGAGGCCGACCGCGATGGCAAAGAAGCATAACGCCCCCGCAAAACCGGCCCTTGAGCCGAATGAGGCCCTGTTCCAGGCCGTGAGCCTCTGCCGCAAGGCGGGCGCTCTGACCATGGGCTTTGACGCGGTGGAAGACGCCGTCGTCAAGGGCAAGGCATGGCTCGTGATGACTGCGTCCGACGCCAGCCCCAAGACCGTGCAGCGGCTCAATTACGCTGTGGGCGATATGGTGGACGTCATCCCCATGCCGCTGACACAGGATAAGCTGGCTGACATCAGCCGCAAACCGGTGGCCATTTATGCCGTCACCGACCGCAACCTCGCCAAACTCTGCTTTGACCGGCTGACGGCGTGCGGAGCGATTCAAACTGAGGAGGATATGAGCGAATGATCGTAAAATATAAAGTGAGCGATTTTGCAAAGGACCTGAGCATCTCTGCCAAGAAGGTCCTCGACGAGCTGAACGCCATGGGCAGCACCGGCAAGAAGAACAGCTCCACTCTGGAAGAGAACGAGCTGAACTACCTGCTGGAGAAGTTCAGCAAGGACAACAGCGTCAAGAGCCTGGACGAGTTCCTGAACAGCGCCAAGGCCCCCAAGGCTGAGCCGAAGCCCGCCGAGAAGAAGGCAGAGCCCAAGGCCGAAAAGAAGCCCGAGGCTCCCAAGGCTGAGCCCGCAAAGGCCGAGGCAAAGCCCGCTGCCAAGCAAAACAACAAGAAGAACGAGCAGCACAAGAAGCGCGAGGAGAAGACCGTCTCCCTGAGCGAGCTGGCCCGTGAGACCGGCGCAAAGGCTACTGCAGCTTCCGCTCAGTCCGTCTCTGTCCGCCGCGAGGACAATCAGGTCACCGTCGATACCCGCACCGTCGATATGAACGTGGACCGCTTCGACGCCCGTTACGACGATCTGGCTTCCACCAAGAACACCGAGAACCGCCGCAAGCCCACCCCCCAGGGCAACAAGCAGAAGTTCACCCAGCGCGGCCAGCGCCAGCGCCAGCAGTTCCAGAAGGGCAAGCGTGAGACCGAGTTCGAGCGTCTGCAGCGCATCCAGCTGGAAAAGGCCCGCAATGCGCAGCTGAAGGTCCTCATCCCCGATGAGATCACCGTCGGTGAGCTGGCTGCCCGCCTGAAGCAGCAGGCCGGCAAGGTCATCGCCAAGTTCATGCAGATGGGCGAGATGCACGCCATCAACGACGTCATCGATTTCGATACCGCCGCTCTGGTGGCCGAGGAATTCCACGCCAAGGTCGAGAAGGAAGTCCACGTCACCATCGAGGAGCGCCTGTTCACCCAGGAAGAGGATTCTCAGGACGATCTCGGCACCCGTCCCCCGGTCGTCTGCGTCATGGGCCACGTTGACCACGGCAAGACCAGTATCCTGGACGCCATCCGCAAGACCAACGTCACCGCAGGCGAGGCCGGCGGCATCACCCAGGCCATCGGTGCATATCAGGTCAAGGTCAACGACAGCCTCATCACCTTCCTCGATACCCCGGGCCACGAGGCATTCACCTCCATGCGCGCCCGCGGTGCCAACATGACCGATATTGCAGTTCTGGTCGTCGCCGCCGATGACGGCATCATGCCCCAGACGGTCGAGTCCATCAACCACGCCAAGGCTGCAAACGTCAAGCTCATCGTGGCCATGAACAAGATGGATAAGCCCACCGCCAACCCCGAGCGCGTGATGGAGGGCCTGACCAAGTACGGCATCATCACCGAGGACTGGGGCGGCGACGTCGCCTGCATCCCCGTCTCTGCTCTGACCGGCATGGGCATCAACGACCTGCTGGAGCGCATCGCTCTGGAAGCCGAGGTCATGGAGCTGAAGGCCAACCCCAACCGCCGTGCCAAGGGCGCTGTCGTCGAGGCCCGTCTGGACAAGGGCCAGGGCCCCATCGCCACCATTCTGGTGCAGAACGGCACCCTCCACTCCGGCGACGTCATCATCGCCGGTACCGCCGTGGGCCGTGTGCGTACCATGCGCAGCGACAAGGGCATTCTGCTGAACGACGCCGGCCCCTCCACCCCTGTGGAGATCACCGGTCTGACCGCTGTGCCTGAGGCCGGCGACCTGTTCGAGGCCGTCGAGGACGAGCGTCTGGCCCGTGAGCTGGCCGAGCAGCGCATCGCTGCCGCCAAGGAGAAGCAGTTCTCCTCCTTCCAGAAGGTCACGCTGGATAACCTGTTCAGCCAGATGGCTCAGAACGATATGAAGGAGCTGGCCATCGTCGTCAAGGCTGACGTGCAGGGCTCCGCCGAGGCTGTCAAGCAGAGCCTCGAGAAGATCTCCAACGACGAGGTCCGCGTCCGCGTCATCCACGCCGGTGTCGGCGCCATCAGCAAGTCCGACGTTGACCTGGCCGACGCATCCAACGCCATCATCATCGGCTTCAACGTCCGCCCCGACAACGTGGCGAAGGAAGAGGCCGCTGCCACCAAGGTCGAGATGCGTATGTACCGCGTCATCTACGACGCCATCAACGACGTCACCGACGCTATGAAGGGTATGCTGGCTCCCAAGTTCCGCGAGGTGTCTCTGGGCGAGCTGCAGGTCCGTCAGGTCTACAAGATCTCCAATGTCGGCACCGTCGCAGGCTGCCGTGTCACCAGCGGCAAGATCACCCGCGACAGCAAGGTGCGTGTCGTCCGTGACGGCATCGTCATCACGGAGGACGAGATCGCATCTCTGAAGCGCTTCAAGGACGACGCCAAGGAAGTGGCCGAGGGCTACGAGTGCGGCGTCACTCTGGCAAAGTTTGCCGACGTCAAGGAAGGCGACGTCTACGAGGCCTTCAAGATGGAAGAATACCGCGACTAAGAGAATAACCTCTCAGTCTGCTTCGCAGACAGCTTCCCTACCGAGGGGAGCCTCTGGCGAAGAGAAAAAACTTTACGAAATGCCAAGGCCTCTCCTCGATAGGAGCAACAGCGACGACCGCCGCCAGTGGCGGAAACAGGGAGTTGCTGTTGGGGCCGCGGCCAGCAAGACGCAAGCGAAGCGCTGCGTATGCTGGGTGCCGCAACCCGGGCAGTGGCATTGCGAAGCAATGACGGAGAGGTTCATTTCAGAGGAGAAACTATGTCTCAGAAAAATATGGGCCGTCTGGCGCAGGACATGAAGCGTGAGCTCATCGCCATCATCGGACGGCTGAAAGACCCGCGGCTGGAGGGCGGTCTGCTGACCGTCACCCGGCTGGATGTGACGCCCGACCTGGACGTGGCGAAGGTCTATGTGAGCGTGATGGGCCGTGAGGACGGCCCCAAGCCCGCCATCGAGGCCCTGAACCGCGCCGCAGGCCATGTGCGCACCGAAGTGAGCAAGAAAATGCACATCCGCAAGGCGCCCCGCTTCATCTTTGTGGAGGACGACGGTGCCGCCTATGCAGCCCACATCAATGAGCTGCTCCGCACGCTGAATGTGAACGGCGACGCTGAGGACTCTCAGCCCGCCGAGACCGAGGAATAAATCCAGCGCTGCGGAAAGGATGGATCCATCAAATGACAGAACAGCTCAATGTGCAGCAGATGGCCGAGCGCCTCTGTGCTGCGGACAACATTCTGGTCCTGTGTCATAAAAACCCGGACGGCGACACCATCGGCTGCGGCAGCGCCCTCTGCCACGCGCTCAAGGCGCTGGGCAAGACGGCAGCTGTCCTCTGCTCCGATGCAGTGCCTTCCCGCTACAGCTTTACTGCACCGGTGCCGTTCCGGGGCGAGTTTGAGCCCAAGACCGTTGTGGCTGTGGATGTTGCCAGCGTGCAGCTCTTTGGCGAAAACAACGGTGTGCCGCAGTATACCCGCCACGTCGATCTCTGCATCGACCACCACGCGGGCAACAGCGGCTATGCGGATTTCACCCTGCTGGACGGCAATGCGGCCGCAGCGGCAGAGCTTCTGTATGAGGTCATCAGCGAGATGGGCGTGGAGATCACCCCCCTCATCGCCAACTGCCTCTACACCGGCCTCGCTACTGACACCGGCTGCTTCCGGTTCTCTTCCACCACTGCCAACACCCACCTCGTGGCTGCAAAGCTCATTCTGGCCGGTGCGCAGGTGGAGGAGCTGAACACCCTGCTCTTCGACACCAAACCCCGGGAGCGGATGGAGGCGGAGCGTATCGCCCGCAACCATCTGGAATATCATCTTGAGGGCCGCTGCGCCCTGATGTATCTGACCCGGGACGAGATCGAGCAGAGCGGCGTGGACCCGGCTGACCTGGAAGAGCTGACCAGCCTGCCCATCAGCATCGAGGGGGTCAAAGTGGGCCTGCTGCTCCGTCAGCAGCCCGGCGGCAGTTACCGCATCAGCGTGCGCGCCGCCAAGGGCGTAGACGCCTGCGCCATCGCACGGCGTCTGGGCGGCGGCGGCCACACCCGCGCAGCGGGCTGTGAGCTGCTGGGCAACCTCGACAACGCCAAGAGCGCCATTCTGGCCGAAGTGGAGGCGGAACTCGACCGCCCCAAGACGCAGGAGGAAAGCTGATGCAGGGCATCCTTATCGTAGATAAGCCGATGGAGTGGACCAGCTTTGACGTCATCGCCAAGCTGCGCGGCATCCTCGGCACCCGCAAGCTGGGCCACAGCGGTACGCTGGACCCCATGGCCACCGGCGTTCTGCCGGTGTTCTGCGGCGGGGCCAGCAAGGCTGTGGACCTTCAGCTCGACCACACCAAGACCTACTGCGCCCGGCTGCGGCTGGGGATGCAGACCGACACCGGCGACATCACCGGCACCGTGCTGGAAACGGCCCCGGTGACGGCAGGGGAGAAGGAGCTGCTGGCTGTTCTGCCCCGGTTCCTTGGCCCCCAGATGCAGACGCCGCCCATGTACTCGGCGGTCAAGATCAACGGCCAGCCCCTCTATAAGCTGGCCCGCGAGGGCGTCACGGTGGAGCGGAAGGCCCGCCCCATCGAGATACTGGACATCCGGTACGGCGGCAGCCCGGTGGAGAACGAATACGTCCTCACCGTCCGCTGCTCCAAGGGAACGTATATCCGCACTCTGTTGGAGGACATTGCCGCCGCTATGGGCCAGAAAGGCACCATGAGCGCTTTGCGCCGCACGACGGCGGGTGTCTACACCGAGGCCGACGCCCACACGCTGGAAGAGATACAGGCGGCAAAGGACGCAGGCCCCGAGGCACTGCAGGCTTTGATGCTGCCGGTGGAGAGCGTGTTCGAGAGCCTGCCTCTGCTGGTGGCAGAGCCGAGGGTGGAGCAGCACCTGTACAACGGCTGCCCCACCAGCCGCTACCCGGCGGCAGATGGCCGCTACCGTGTCCGCAATGCCGAAGGTCAGTTCCTGGGCCTTGCGAACATCACCGGCGGCGTGCTCAAGGTCGAAAAACTCTTTGTAGAGAGGAATTAAAGAACATTCATGCAGATCTATTCACAGCTTGCGCCGCTTGCGCTGGGCGGTGCCCACGGCTCTGCTGTGGCAATGGGCTTTTTTGACGGCATCCACATCGGCCACCGCGCGGTCATCAATGGCGCAGTGGAGTGGGCCAAGGCCCACGGCGCGGCACCGGCGGTGTTCACCTTCCGCCTGCCCACCGAAAACAAGATGAAGGGCAAGCGCCTGCTCTCCACCGAGGACAAGCACGCCCTCATCGCCAGCCTCGGCGTGGAGCACTATCTCTGCCCCGATTTCGAGGAGATCAAGGCCATGACGCCGGAGCAGTTCGTGCTGGGCATCATCCGGGACTGCAACGCTCGGGCGCTGTTCTGCGGCGAGAACTTCACCTTCGGGGCCAGGGCGGCAGGCACACCGGAGCTGCTGCGTCAGCTCTGCGCGCCGCTGGGCGTGGAGGTAGTCGTCCTGCCGATGGCACAGTTTGAGGAGAAGCCTGTTTCCTCCACCCGCATCCGCACCGCGCTGGAAGGCGGTGACATCCCGGCGGCCAATGCCATGCTGGGGATGCCCTACGCCATCCGCTTCACGGTGCATCACGGGGCGGGCCTTGGCCGGACGCTGGGCGTGCCGACCATCAACCAGCTCTACCCGCAGGGCTTCCAGCTGCCCCGGTACGGCATCTATATCACCCGCACCAGGATAGGGGACAAGTGGTACCCCTCGGCCACCGGCCTTGGCACCCGGCCCACCGTCAACAGCGACGAGAGCAAGGTGACCTGCGAGACCTTCATCCCGGGCTTTACCGGCGACCTTTACGGCACCGACCCGGTGGTGGAGTTCCACGCCTACCTCAGCCCCAGCAAAAAGTTCGACACGCTGGATGAGCTGCGCGAGTGCATCGACCACGCAGCCCAGCGCGCGCAGGAATACTTCGCGGAGTGAACTTTATGAAAAAAACAAAGATGTATCAGAACAAAGCCGAGATCAAAAAGGCTGTGGGCGGCATCATCCGCTGAATAAAACAAGAACGCACTTCACCGATGAAAGAGATCGGTGAGGTGCGTTTTTGCTTCGTCAGAAAGAGAAACCGGAAAAATAGAGGTGCTCCACCGTTTCCTTTTCGGCGGCGGAGAGGGACGTGTCTGCGGCCATGGCGGCGCGGATACTTTCCTGGGTATCCGGGTAGGAGTTGAGGGTGATGCAGGCTGTTTCGCTGTCGGCATCGAAGTGGAGGGCAGCGCGGTCTTGCGGCGTCCAGGCGTCCCAGCCCGGGGAGCCGCTGGTCATGAAGCCGGCAAGTGCCTGCTTCAGCCGGGCCGAAAGGGCCTGCGCACCTGCTGAAGACAAATCAGCACAGGCAGAATAGCTGCTTTCGGACGAGAAGAGCGCCAGCGGCAGGCCGTGGAAGGAGCCGAGGCCCGGGATAGCCGTCTGACTGTCGGCCCCGCCGTAGTCGATGAGGCCACGCCAGACCGGAGCACTGCCGCCCAGCGCTTCGGCGACGGCTTCGGTGCTGCTCCAGCGGCAGAGGGCTGAGCCGTATTTTACGGCATAGGCCCGGGCCGCGCTGGAAGCGGGCCGCAGGTCGTCCCGGACAAAGCCGCTGAATTCGGTGGCGCTGCTGAGCAGCAGGAGGGGGACGGCACTCCGGGCGCCCCGGGAGAGCACCACATCGTCTGCGTAAAGGATGGCTGGTTTGCCGAGGGCCGCAATGCGGGCCGGTTCGAGGCCGCAGAGCCATTCCCGGACGTCCGCCCCCGGCGTCAGCAGCCATTCGGCGGCGGAAGCCGTGTCAGCGAATCGCCCGTCTTCCACGGCCAGCGGCGCGAAATTTTCGGCCAGCTTCTGGGCGGCGGCGTCCGGGTCGGCGAGGGACAGCCCGCCGGAGATGGCGACGGCTTTCTGAAAGCGTCCGCGGAAGAGCGGGCTGCCCGCAAGGGCCGCTGCCATCCGCCCGCCGTCAGAGAAGCCGCAGAGGGTGATGTTGTCGGCGTCGCCGCCGAAGCGGTGGATGTTGTCCCGCACCCAGTCCAGCGCCCGGGCGATGTCCAGCAGGGCAAAGTTTCCGGTGGCGTCGGAGCCGGAAGTAAGGGCGGGCAGGCAGTTCCACCCGAACAGCCCCAGCCGGTAGTTGAGCGCGACAAAGACGCAGCCCGCGTCCCGCACGAGTTCGCTGCCGGGCAGCTCGAGAGATGAGCCTGTGGCGGCGCTGCCGTGCAGATAGACGAGGACGGGCCGCTTTTTGGCATCAGAAGAAGAGTAGACATCCAGTGTCAGGCAGTCCTCGGTGCCGAGAGGAAAGGTGGTGTACTGGTAGGCCGCCGGGGCGGGGCTGGTGCAGTCCCGCACTGTGTGCCAGCGGGCGGGCTCCTGCGGCGCTGTCCAGCGGCTTTCGCCCGTGGGGGCAGCGCCATAGGGGATGCCGTACCAGCTGAGCTGACCGTTTTCGCCCTCTCTGCCCTTCACCGGGCCGTACTGGGTCTGGCAGAGGGCAGAGACAGGGGAGAACAGGCCGTTTTCGGTTTCAGAAAAAGCCGCATCAGCCGGGAGGAGCGGGCTTGAAAGAACCGCTGCGGCGGCTGCGCTTCCTTTGAGGAAGCTGCGGCGGGAAAAGCAATGTGTCATTCGATCTACCTCTTTATTACAATAGACAGATTATAACATGATTTGACAGGAAAACAACATCCTTATTTTTGCGGATCTGTAAAAATTTTTCTTGCTTTTTACGTTGGTTTCTGTTATACTAGCCCTGTTACCGCGATACGGGGCTGGGAGTATGCCCACTCGGGAGTACCGTTTTCCCGCTGCTGTGTCGTCGGCAAATAAAAATTTTATAAAGAGGTACTGTTACTATGAACAAGCAGGAAGTTATGGCCAAAGTCGCTCTGACCGAGAAGGACACTGGCTCTCCCGAAGTCCAGGTCGCTCTGCTGACCGCTCACATCAACGAGCTGAACGAGCACCTGAAGAAGAACCCTAACGATCACCACAGCCGCCGTGGTCTGATGAAGATGGTTGGCCGCCGCCGCAATCTGCTGGCCTACCTCCAGAAGAAGGACATCGAGCGTTACCGTGCTCTGATCGCAACTCTGGGTCTGCGTAAGTAATAGAAAACAGAGGGCAGGTACCGCAAATGGTGCCTGCCCTTTGCTCTTTTATGTTGGATTTTCCCTTGTATCCCAGGCACTGGAACAAATAGGCCGCTGCTGCGTGTTGCAGCAGTAAATCGAACGCCTGTGTGAAGCGGCACGGACGCTGGATTTATTGCTATGATGCGCGGCGGGCAGCCTTTTGGAATATCAAACGGACATAAGGAGGCAAACCAAATGGCAATCGAATTTGGTTCCCGCAAAGAAAACTTTGACAACTTCAAAGTTTACGAGACTACGCTGGCAGGCCGCCCCTTCAAGGTGGAGATGGGCAAGATGTGCGGCTTGTCCAACGCAAGCGCCCTCATCCGCTACGGCGAGACCTGCGTGATGTGCAACGTGGTCATGAGCCCCAAGCCCCGCGAGGGCGTCGATTTCTTCCCCCTGAACGTGGAGTACGAGGAAAAGCTCTACGCCGCAGGCCGCATCCCCGGCAGCTTCATGCGCCGTGAGGGCCGCCCCGGCGAGCGCGCCATCCTGACCAGCCGCGTCGTGGACCGTCCCATGCGCCCGCTGTTCCCGAAGGAGATGCGCAACGACGTCTGCATCACCATGACGGTAATGAGCCTGGACCCGGACTGCAGCCCTGAGATCGCCGGCATGATCGGCGCTTCTCTGGTCACCGCTGTGTCCGAGATCCCCTGGAACGGCCCCATCGGCGGCGTGCAGGTGGGTCTGGTGGACGGCGAGATCGTCCTGAACCCCACTCAGGAGCAGCGCAAGAAGAGCGACCTGGCCCTGACCGTCGCCGCCACCATGGACAAGATCGTCATGATCGAGGCCGGTGCCAATGAGGTCGATGAGGACACCATGCTGAACGCCATCAAGGTCGCTCACGTGGAGATCAAGAAGATCATCACCTTTATCAACGGCATCGTGGCCGAGCGCGGCAAGCCGAAGATCGATTTCCAGGTCGTGGGCCTCGATATGGACGTGTTCCACGCCATCAAGGAGAAGTATCTCGACGACTTCAAGGCCGCTATGGATACCGACGACAAGAATGTGCGTGATGCCGCTCTGCTGCCCATCATGGACAAGATCGCTGAGGAGTACCCCGACCTGACCGAGGCCGACCTCGACCTCGTCAGCTACAAGATGCAGAAGTACGTCGTCCGCCGCTGGCTGCTGGACGAGGGCAAGCGCGTGGATGGCCGCGGCATCAACGAGATCCGCCCGCTGGCCGCAGAAGTCGGCATCCTGCCCCGTGTGCATGGCTCCGGTATGTTCACCCGCGGCCAGACTCAGGTGCTCACCACCTGCACCCTCGGCGGCACCAAGGACAACCAGCTCATGGATGACCTGACCGACGAGCAGACCAAGCGCTACATCCACCACTACAACTTCCCGCCGTACTCCGTCGGCGAGGCCCGCGCACCCCGCAGCCCCGGCCGCCGCGAGATCGGCCACGGCGCGCTGGCTGAGCGCGCTCTCGTGCCTGTGCTGCCCTCTCTGGAAGAGTTCCCCTACACCATCCGCTGCGTGTCTGAGGTCCTCTCTTCCAACGGCTCCACCTCTCAGGCTTCCATCTGCGGCTCCACGCTGGCTCTGATGGACGCGGGCGTCCCCATCAAGGCTCCCGTCGCCGGCATCTCCTGCGGCCTCATCACCGAGGGCGACCGCTGGATGACCATGCTGGACATTCAGGGCGTGGAGGACTTCCACGGCGATATGGACTTCAAGGTGGGCGGCACCCGCAAGGGCATCACCGCCATCCAGATGGATATTAAGATCGACGGCCTGACCTACGACATCATCGCCGAGGCCTTCGAGAAGTGCCGCAAGGGCCGTCTGTACATCCTCGATGAGATCATCAAGCCCGTCATCGCAGAGCCCCGCCGCGAGCTGAGCCGCTGGGCCCCCAAGATGTTCAGCATGATGATCCCCACCGATAAGATCAAGGACGTCATCGGCAAGGGCGGCAAGGTCATTCAGGACATCTGCGCCACCTGCAACTGCAAGATCGACGTGCAGGAGGACGGCCATGTCTTCGTCTCCGCCGTGGATCAGGAGGACGCAAAGCGCGCCATCTTCACCATCAGGACCATCGTGGAAGACCCCGAGATCGGTGCCATCTACAAGGGCAAGGTCACCCGTCTGATGAACTTCGGTGCCTTCGTCGAGATCGCTCCGGGCAAGGAGGGCCTCGTCCACATCTCCAAGCTGGACACCAAGCGTGTCGAGCGCGTGGAAGATGTTGTCGCTGTGGGTGATGCCATCGTCGTCAAGGTGACGGACATCGACCAGCAGGGCCGCATCAACCTGAGCCGCCGCGACGCCATCCTGGCTCTCGAAGCCAAGAAGGCACAGCAGGAGCAGGGCTGATAGATAGCTTCTGAATATGCCCCCGTGCGCACAGCGCGGGGGCATATTTTGTCTCATGGGCGAAGGATCTTCAATTCCCTACTGAAAAAGTTTGTTTTAGGGGGTTGACAAATCCCGTCGAGGCGAGTACAATAAACGCAATATCACTAAAATGGCTGTGAAGAGAAGAGTAAGCTTTCGCATGAGCCTTACCAGAGAGCCCGGCAGGTGGAAAAGGGCAGGAAACAGGGAGCCGAAAATGGTCTCGGAGCTGCGCGGACGAAGAGCAAGAGCACTAGTCCGCGACGGGTGCGCCCGTTAAAGCGTCCGGCTGTAAGCAGAAAAAATTCTGCCGCAGTTTTGAGGCAGTGTCCGCGAGGATGCTGTGAACCAAGGTGGTACCACGGAAGTTTCAGGCCTCCGTCCTTGTGCAGCGCATGGCTGGCAGGGACGGAGGCTTTTTTGATGCTTCCGTTCAAGGCGGGCGCGGACTGTGCCGCGCCGCCGCTGTACATTCTATTTATCCAATAATAGAGAGGGAAAAAACTATGATTACTCGTCGTGATTTTCTGAAAGTTACCGGTGTCGCAGCCGCTGCTGCTGCCCTGACCGCCTGCGGCGGCTCTTCTTCCACCGCAAGCTCTGCTGCTTCCAGCACTGCCGCTTCTTCTGAGGCTGCTTCCGCTGCAGCAAAGCTGGACAAGGTGAAGGTCGCTGTCCCCAACGACACCACCAACGAGGCCCGCGCTCTGACCCTGCTGGAGAAGAACGGCTTCTTCAAGCTGAAGGCTGACGCCGGCCTGACCGCTACCAAGAACGACATCGAGGAGAACCCCCTGAACGTCACCGTCGATGAGGTCGAGGCTGCTCAGGTCCCCAACGTCCTGCAGGATGAGGACTACGCTGTCATCAACTCCAACTACGCCATCTCCGCTGGTCTGGACCCCATGACCGACGCTCTGGCCATGGAGGACGGCTCTTCTGCTTACGTCAATGTTCTGGTCTGCAAGGAGGGCAACGAGAACGAGCCCAAGATCAAAGCCCTCGTCGCCGCTCTGCAGAGCCAGCAGGTCAAGGACTTCATGGATGAGAACTACAAGGGCGCTGTCGTCTCCGTCGTCGAGACCCCGACCGATGGCTATGACGCTTCCATCGACTACGATGCACTGAACGGCGAGACCGTCAGCTGCGCTGCTACTCCCGCTCCCCACTGCGAGGTCCTGGAGGTCTGCAAGGACATTCTGGCCGCTAAGGGCATCACTCTGGACATCCAGGAGTACGACGACTATGTGATCCCCAACACCATCGTCGAGGACGGCCAGTGCGACACCAACTACTTCCAGCATCAGCCGTATCTGGACAACTTCAACGAGGAGAAGGGTACCCATCTGGTGACCGTCGCCGGCATCCACGTCGAGCCCATGGGCATCTACGGCGGCAAGCAGGACAGCCTGGCACCCATCGTGGGCTGAGCTTTACCAACTAAGGAGTAAATCGTGATCGAGATCAAACACCTTTCCAAGACCTTCCAGATGAAGGACGGCGCGGTGAATGCGCTGAAGAACATCGACCTGACCATCCCCGATGGCTCCATCTACGGCATCATCGGTATGTCGGGCGCGGGCAAATCCACGCTGGTGCGCTGCATCAATCTGCTGGAGCGCCCCACCGAGGGCAGTGTCGTCATCGACGGCACCGCGATGGAGACCCTGTCTCCCGCAGCCCTGCGTGAGCGCCGCCGCGACATCACCATGATCTTCCAGCAGTTCAATCTGCTGATGCAGCGCAGCTGCCTGAAGAACATCTGCTTCCCGATGGAGCTTGCGGGCGTGAAGACGGCCGATGCCGAAAAGCGCGCCAGGGAGCTGCTGGAAATGGTGGGCCTGCCCGATAAGGCCAACGCCTACCCGGCCCAGCTCTCCGGCGGCCAGAAACAGCGCATCGCCATTGCCCGTGCGCTGGCCACCAACCCCAAAGTCCTGCTCTGCGATGAGGCCACCAGTGCGCTGGACCCCAACACGACCCACGCCATCCTGACCCTCATCAAGGACATCAACAAGAAGCTGGGCATCACCGTGGTGGTCATCACCCACCAGATGAGCGTCGTGGAAGAGATCTGCGACTCCGTCGCCATTCTGGATGGCGGCGTGGTCGTGGAGCAGGGTGAGGTGCGCGAGATCTTCGCAAATCCCAAGACGGCTGCGGCCAGGCGCCTTGTCGCCCCCAACGGCGGCAGCGCGGCCCGCGACCTCTCGAGCTTTGCGCCCGACGATCACGTGGTCCGTGTTACGTTCAATGGTTCGTCCGCCGCAAAACCGCTGGTGGCGAGCCTCGCTGCGGAGAAGGGCATCCTCGTGTCTGTGCTCAGCGCCGACACCCGCGACCTGAGCGGCCAGTGCTACGGCTCCATGCTGCTCAAACTTCCCCGCGATACCGAACAGGCAAAGCAGGCTGCGGCCTATATGCGCAGCCAGAATGGTGTGACCGTTGAGGAGGTGACCGGAGAATGAGCTTTGCAGATTATGGCTTCGCCATTTGGGAGACGTTCTATGTGACCGTCCTCTCCACGGCATTTTCTCTGGTCCTGGGCCTGCCGCTGGGCGTTCTGCTGGTGGCTGGCGATAAGGACGGCGTCCTGCCCCTGCCGGGCTGGCTGATGCACATTCTGAACATCGTCATCAACATCCTGCGCAGCGTGCCGTTCCTGATTTTGATGATCTGCGTCTTCCCGCTGACCCGTGCCATTGTGGGCACCACCGTCGGCACCAAGGCCACCATCGTTCCGCTGGTGGTCGCGGCCTTCCCCTTCGTGGCCCGTCTGGTGGAGACCAGCCTGCGTGAGCTGGACGAGGGCGTCGTGGAAGCTGCCCAGAGCATGGGCGCGACTCCCTTCCAGATCATCACCAAGGTCATGATCCCCGAGTGTCTGCCCGGCCTCATTTCCAGCATGACCACTGCCCTGACGACCATTCTCGGCTACTCGGCCATGTCCGGCGTCATCGGCGGCGGCGGTCTGGGCAAGATCGCTCTGTCCTACGGCTACTACCGCTATCAGACCAACATCATGATCGTCTGCGTCGTGCTGCTGGTGCTCATGGTGCAGGTGTTCCAGACCGTCGGCACCTTCTGGGCGACCAGGAGCGATAAGCGCTTGCGGAAGTGAGAAAAGCCTCTCCCTTTGGGAGAGGTGTCACCGAAGGTGACGGAGAGGGCAAGCCCGGTGCGATGGAGCCGCCGCACAGCGATAGGCAGTATCTTTGTCAGAGAAATATTATCGCTGTGTCCGTGCTTCTCTGTCAGCGTCCTAGCCCTCTCAGGCGCATACGCGCCAGCTCTCCCAAAGGGAGAGCCTTTAGGTGCCTCCGGGCAGGGAATAAAATTTAACGAATCGATTCCCCGCAGGAGGCTCATGCTCCTGCGGGGAATTGTGCTATACAGACAAACCCAGTAAAGGAGTATGTTGCAATGAACCGTGATACCATCTGCGTGCAGGGCGGCTACACCCCCGGCAACGGCGAACCCCGCCAGATCCCCATCATCCAGTCCACTACGTTCAAGTACGCTACCAGCGAGGACATGGGCAAGCTGTTCGACCTCGAGGCCGACGGCTACTTCTACTCCCGCCTGCAGAACCCCACCTGCGACATGGTGGCGAAAAAGATCTGCGAGCTGGAAGGCGGCACCGCCGCCATGCTGACGTCCAGCGGTCAGGCCGCCAACTTCTTTGCGCTGTTCAATCTCTGCGAGGCAGGCGACCACATCGTGGCGTCCAGCACCATCTACGGCGGCACCTTCAACCTCATCTCCGTCACCATGAAGAAGATGGGCATTACCGCCACCTTCGTGGACCCGCTGTGCAGCGAGGAAGAGCTGGATGCCGCCTTCCAGCCCAACACCAAGGTCGTGTTTGGTGAGACCATCGCCAACCCTGCCCTCACCGTGCTGGACATCGAAAAGTTCGCCAAGGCCGCACACGCCCACGGCGTACCGCTCATTGTGGACAACACCTTCCCCACGCCGGTCAACTGCCGCCCCTTCGAGTGGGGCGCTGACATCGTGACCCACTCCACCACCAAGTACATGGACGGCCATGGCGCTGTGCTGGGCGGTGCTATCGTGGACAGCGGCAAGTTCGACTGGATGGCCCACGCCGACAAGTTCCCCGGCCTGTGTACTCCCGATGAGAGCTATCATGGCATCACCTACGCGGAGCGCTTCGGCAAAGAGGGTGCTTTCATTACCAAGGCCACCGCACAGCTCATGCGCGACTTCGGCTCGATGCAGTCCCCCATGAACGCCTATATGCTGAACCTCGGCCTTGAGAGCCTCCACGTCCGGATGCAGCGCCACTGCGCCAACGGCATGGCCGTTGCAAAGTTCCTTGAGGCTCACCCGAAGGTGGCCTATGTCAACTACTGCGGCCTCGAGTCCAGCCCCTACCATGCACTGGCGGAGAAGTATCTGCCGAACGGCAGCTGCGGCGTCGTCTCCTTCGGCCTGGCCGGCGGCCGTGAAGCCGCCAGCACCTTTATGAAGGAGCTGAAGCTTGCCGCCATTGAGACCCACGTTGCCGATGCCCGCACCTGCTGCCTGAACCCGGCTTCCAGCACCCATCGCCAGATGAACGACGAGCAGCTGGCCGCTGCCGGTGTGCCTGCTGAGCTGGTGCGGATGAGCTGCGGCCTCGAGAGCAGCGAAGACCTCATCGCCGATATTGCACAGGCGCTGGATAAGATTTAAGAAACACGGTCAGCGCCATCTGCCGGTTTCGGCCCCTTCCCGTGAAAAAAGCGTCTCCGGATGCAGATAAAAACTTCCCGCTAAAACCGTCAAAAGGAGCAACGATGCTATGCCGCTGATCATCCCCAAGACTCTTCCCGCCTACGATGCCCTCTACGAGGAAAACGTCTTCGTCATGCACCGGGAACGGGCGCTCTCCCAGCACATCCGTCCGCTGGAGATCCTCATCCTGAACCTCATGCCGACCAAGATCGCCACCGAGACCCAGATCGCCCGCCTGCTGGCCAATACGCCCATTCAGGTCCACATGACCCTGCTGCAGACGGCCAGCCATGCGGCGACCCATGTCTCTGCGGCCCACCTCGAGGCGTTTTATAAGACCTTCGACGAGGTGAAGAACAACCGCTACGACGGCATGATCATCACCGGTGCGCCTGTGGAGAAAATAGACTTTGAACAGGTGGATTACTGGCAGGAGCTGTGCGAGATCATGGACTTCAGCGAGACGAACGTCTACTCCACCCTTCATGTCTGCTGGGGCGCACAGGCGGGACTTTATTACCACTATGGCATCCGCAAGCAGCTTCTCGACCAGAAGATGTTCGGCGTCTTCGAGCATAAAGTCACCCGTCCCTCGAACCCGCTGGTGCGCGGCTTTGATGAGGTGTTCTACGCCCCCCACAGCCGCCACACCGGCATCAGCCGGGAGGATGTGCTGAACTGCAAGGCCCTGCGCATCCTCGCCGAGAGCGACGAGGCCGGCCCCTTCCTGATGAGCACCGAGAATGGACGGCAGATCTTCGTCACCGGCCACCCGGAGTACGACAAGTACACACTGGACGCCGAGTACAAGCGGGATGTCGGCAAGGGCCTGCCCATCGCGGTGCCAAAGAACTATTACCCCAACGACGACCCCGAGCAGCCGCCTCTCTTCCGCTGGCGTGCTCACGCACACCTGCTGTATGAGAACTGGCTGAACTACTACGTCTACCAGAATACGCCCTACGACCTGGGTGCTATCAGCAAGGTGGAGCACGAGGAAGAATAAAATCAGCCCTCTCCGTCTGGTGAGGAGGGGGCATTTTTGCAAGGAGAATACTTATGGGAATCGAAGCAAAATGGAAGAGCCGGGGCATCCGGGTAGGCAAACTGCCCTGCGGGCCGCTGGACAAGATAAGCGATGTGCCGGGCGTGACGGTGGGCCACTGCACACTGGCGGACGGCGAGGTCCAGACCGGCGTGACCGCGCTGCTGCCCCATCAGGGCGATATTTTCCACGATAAAGTGATGGCGGCCAGCCATGTCATCAACGGCTTCGGCAAGACCACCGGCCTTGTCCAGATCGACGAGCTGGGGACGCTGGAAACGCCCATCCTCTTCACCAACACCCTCAGCGTAGGTACTGTGGAGACAGCGCTGGTGAAGTATATGCTGGATAAGAACCCCGACATCTGCGAGACGACCGGCAGCGTCAACCCGGTGGTCTGCGAGTGCAACGACAGCGGCCTCAACGACATCCGGGGCCTCCACGTTACGGAAGAAAATGTGAGGGCCGCGCTGGCCGACTGCCGCGCCGATTTCGCCGAGGGCGCTGTGGGCGCGGGCCGGGGAATGCGCTGCCACGGCCTGAAGGGCGGCATCGGCTCGGCCTCCCGTGTGGTGGAGCTGGACGGAAAACAGTACACCATCGGTGCGCTGGTGCTCTCCAACCACGCCGTCTTCGATGACCTCGTAGTGGCAGGCACCCCCATCCAGAGCCTGCTGGACGCCCACATCCCGCCCCACGAGGACAAGGGCTCCATCATCACGGTGCTGGCGACGGACATCCCCTTGAGTGAGCGCCAGCTGCGGCGGCTCTGCCACCGGGCGCTGGTGGGCCTGTCCCGCACCGGCTCTTTCTGCGGAAACGGCTCCGGTGAGATCGTCATTGCCTTCACCACCGCCAACCGGGTGCCGCACTACTCCGAAAAGGCCATTCTGCCGATGGGCATGGTCCACGACGACGCCATCAATCCGCTGTTCCGGGCGGTGGCCGAGTGCGTGGAGGAAAGTGTGCTGAGCAGTCTGCTCCATGCCGAGACGGTCACGGGCTATCATGGCCGGACGGTCAGATGTCTGAGTGATCTGCTGAAATAAAATCGAAGCCGCGGGATGCGCAATGCATCCTGCGGCTTTTGTGATTGCAGATTGTCGAAAACTGTGTTATACTGATTTTGCTGCTTTGGCGGCAAGGCACTGCACATACGGCAGGCGGTTGGCTTACACTTCCCGAAAGGGGGTGAGGCAATGCGGATTACTTTCCATATTGGTGAGTTTACTATCACCATTATCGTGAAAAAACGCTGAACCGCCACCTCGGCAAAGGCGACGGTTCAATTTTTGAGCCATAGTTCCTGAATGAGGCTGACCGCTTGTCGCAGTGCCTTTTCTATTTTTAGTATAGTTTGTTTTACGCGAATTGTCAAGCACGGGGAAGTTATTTCCGCCGTGTTTTTTTCTTCCGCACGCTGTAGCCGAAAGTCCCCAGCTTTTTGCCCAGAGCCAGATATTCGCCGTGGCTGTAGACGATGAGTTTGGCCTTGTCGAGGCAGAGCTTACCGTTCTCGTCCAGCAGGCTCTCGTCCACGTCGCAGGCGACTACTTCGGCGAGGAAGAGGTCGTGGCTGCCCAGCGGGATGACCTGCGTGACCCTGCACTCGAGGTTGACGGGGCTTTCTTCGAGGATGGGGCAGTCCGTCAGCACCGAGCCGGGGGCAGAATGGAGTTTGCAGGCCGCGAATTTATCGAAGTCCCGGCCGCTCCTGACGCCGCACCAGTCCACCGACTTCACCAGTGCCTCGGTGGGCAGGTTGATGGCAAACTGGCCGCTCTCTTTGATGAGGTGGTGGCTGTACCGCTCGGGGCGGACGCTGATGGATACCATGCTGGGCTGGGTGCAGATGGTGCCGGTCCAGCCGATGGTGATGAGGTTGGGCTTATCCAGCCCGCCGCAGGAGACCAGCACCGGCGGCTCCGGGTTCAGGAGGGTGCTGCCTTTCCAGCTCTGTTTGCTCATCCGTGATACTTCCTTTCATAGGGAGCCCATGTGCGCTCGCTGATGATGTAGCGGGGGCGGGCCTTGGTCTCCATATAGATTTTGCCGACGTATTCGCCGATGACGCCCAGACACACCAGCTGGACGCCGCCCATGAAGCAGACGATGCAGATGGTGGAGGCCCAGCCCGCCACGGCGCTGCCCAGAACAGCCTGCACGATGGCCCAGATGACCCCGATGAAGCTGATGAGGCTGACCACGATGCCTGCGCCGGTGATGAGGCGGATGGGCTTGTTCGACAGGCTGGTGATGCCGTCGAAGGCGAGGGCCAGCATCTTGCTGAGGGGATAGTGGCTCTCGCCGGCCAGACGCTCGTGGCGCTCGTAGTAGACGGTGTCGCTGGGGTAGCCCACCAGCGGCACCATGCCCCGCAGGAAGATGTTCACCTCGCGGTAGTCGGCGAAGCTCTCCAGCACCCGGGTGCTGATGAGCCGGTAGTCGGCGTGGTTGAAGACGATGTCCGCGCCCAGCGCGTTCATCACATGGTAGAAGCCCTCGGCGGTGAACCGCTTGAAGAAGGTGTCGGTGTCCCGGCGGCTGCGCACGCCGTAGACTACCTCGGCGCCGTCCAGATACTTTTTGACCATCTCGTCCATGGCGTTGATGTCGTCCTGACCGTCGCAGTCGATGGAGATGGTGATGTCGCAGCTGCCGCTGTGGAGCGCCTCCATCAGCCCGGCCAGCACGGCGTTCTGGTGGCCGCGGTTCCGGCTCTGGGAGATGCCGATGAAGTGCTCATCCTCAGAGGCGAACTTCTGGATGAGGGACCAGGTGGCGTCGCGGGAGCCGTCGTTGACGAAGAGCACCCGGCTCTTCTCGCTGATAAGGCCCGCTGCGGCGAGGTCGTTTATCTTTTTCAGGAACATGGGGGCCGTGATGGGCAGCACCTGTTCTTCGTTGTAGCAGGGAATGACGATCCATAAAATCGGTTTGGACATTGTATAAGATCTCCTTTACAGCACCATATGCCGCAGCGCGTCCGGTTCCAGCAGCTTGAAGCTGCTCTTATAGGTCTCGAGCAGGCCGTCCCGCTGCATCAGGCTCAGCTCTCGGGAGAGGGCGCTGCGGTCGCAGTTGAGGTAGTCGGCCAGCTGGATGCGGGAGTAGGGGATGGTGAAGGTGAGGCTGTGGTGAACCTCGGCCTCACTGAGCAGGTAGGCGCACACCTTGGCCCGCAGGCTCTTGAGCAGCAGCAGGTCTACCCGGCGGGAGAGCAGGAAGTATTTGTCGCTGATGGTGCGCACAAGGTTCTGCAGCACCCGCTGGCGGGCCGGGTCGGCCCCGGGCAGCAGAAGCTTCTCGTAAGGCACCAGCAGCACCTCGCAGGGGGCCGAGGCCACCACCGTCACCGGGCTGGAAAGGCTCGAGCCGCCCAGCACGTCGCCGAACACACCGCCCGGCCCCATCTGGCTGATGGGCAGACGCGCCCCGCTGGCGGCGGAATGATAGGCCTCGATGGCACCGGAGAGCACCACGCCCACCCGGCGGTTCGGCTGTCCGGCCAGCACGAGGGTCTCGCCCCGGCTGTAGGTGCGCAATACGGCCCCCACTTCGCCCAGCAGGACCCGGAGCGCTTCGGCTTCCAGCCCGGCGAACAGAGAGGTGGATTGTAACAGCGGAAGATAATTTTCCATACCCATTCCGTGAGGTTTTCCCCGGGCCCTCACCGCCCTTCTGCGATTCCGTTGCGTGTGCAACGGTATTTTTTCTCTTATTATAGTAAACTTGAGGGCGTAAAGCAAATGGTTTTGCAAATTTTTTGCGGGAAAATTTCTCCCAATGAAAGTGAGGAGCTGAATCCTATGAAAAAACTGACATCTCTGCTGCTGTCGCTGGTGCTGATGGTCAGTGTGCTGGCCTGCGGCGCATCGGCCAAAACGAGCACCAAAGTGCGCATCGCCGGCCTGAAAGGCCCCACCACCATGGGCCTCGTCAACCTGCTGAGCATGGAGAAGGCCGGCACGGCCTCCCTCGACTATGACCTGCAGCTCTACGGCGCTGCCGATGAGATCGTGCCGAAGCTCATCAAGGGCGAACTCGACATGGCCGCTATCCCGGCCAACCTCGCCGCGACCCTCTACCAGAAGACGAACGGCGGCATCCAGGTCATGGCCGTCAACACGCTGGGCGTCCTCTACGTCGTGGAGAAGGGCAATACCGTCCACAGCTTCGCCGACCTCAAGGGCCGCACCATCCTTTCCACCGGCAAAGGCACGACGCCCGAGTATGTTCTGCGCTATCTGCTCAAGAAGAACGGCCTCGACCCCGACAAGGACGTGAAGATCGAATACTACAGCGAGGCTTCCGAGGTCACGGCCCAGATGGCCGCTGCCAGGAAGGATGCCATCGCCGTCCTGCCTCAGCCCTACGTCACCGCTGCCCAGATGAAGGACAGCGGCCTCCGCGTCGTTCTCGACCTGACCAAAGAATGGAACAAGGTCTGTGACACCCAGCTCATCACCGGCGTCACCGTGGTGCGCACCGAGTACGCAAAGCAGAACCCCAATGTCATCGCAGCTTTCCTGACCGACTACCAGAAGAGCGTCAAGGCTGCCAACGAGGACATCGACGGCACCGCCGCCCTCTGTGAGGAAGTCGGCGTGGTGGCCAAGGCCGCGATCGCCAAGAAGGCCCTGCCCAAGTGCAACATCGTTTACCGCAACGGTCAGGAGATGAAGAAAGACATCTCTGCCTACCTGCAGGTGCTCTACGATGCCTCTCCCGCCGCCGTGGGCGGCAAGCTGCCGGACGATAACTTCTACTACACCGAGCCGTCCGTCCTGCGCAAGGTCATGGCGGCGATCCGCAACTCTGCAAAGTAAGCTTTGAAACAAGAAAAACTGCCGCACAGCCGTGCGGCAGTTTTTCTTACATCAGAAGGCCCGCGCCGATGCCGATGAGGGCCGGCAGCAGCCAGCCAAAGCCGAGGCTGCTCAGGGGCAGAGCGTTCATCAAGGTGGAGAGGGGGCCGAAGGGCAGGGCGGCAGGGATGCTCTGGATGGCCGTGAAGAGGATGCCCAGCCGCCAGACCGATGTCCGCTGGAACCGTCCGGGCAGGAACTCCACCACGATGAGGATGATGGCGATGGGGTAGATGGCGTTCAGCACCGGGACGGAAAGGCTCAGGATGCCCGCAAGGCCGATGTTCGCCAGCAGCATGCTCATCAGCGCGAAGAAGGCTGCAATGGCGGGGTAGGGCAGCTGGGGCAGAAGCTCGTGGAAGTATTCGCCTACGCTGGCGATGAGGCCGACACAGGTGTTGAAGCAGGCGATGACGAAGATGGCGGCCAGAAGCACCTGCCCCACCCGGCCAAACAGGCCGTCGGCCAGTGCCGTCAGGACGGCGGCACCGGTGTCGCTGCCGGGGAAGGCGGCCCCCGAGATGCCGCCGATGTGGGTCAGCATGGCGTAGACCACCAGCAGCATCCCGCCCGCGATGAACCCGGCCCGGATGGTGCCGCGCCGGACGGCGGACTCCTCCGTGATGCCCACCGCCTGAAGGTTCAGCGCGATGACCGCGCCGAAGTTGAGCGCTGCCAGCGCGTCCATGGTCTGATAGCCGTCCAGCACGCCCTGTGCGGCGGGGAGGGCGGCGTAAGCCTCGGCAGGTGTGCCGTAGCCGGGCGCGGCCGGGCGGAGGATGCAGCCCGCGAACAGCACCACGATGAGCACCAGCAGGGCAGGGCAGAGGATGCGGCCCAGCCGCTGGGTCAGCTTTTCGGGCTTGAGGGCCACGAAGTACGCCGCAGCAAAGAACACGAGGGAGTAGAGGAACTGTCCCGGTGTGCTCCGCCCCACCAGCGGCGTCAGCATCTCAAACGAGGTGCTGGCCGTGCGGGGAATAGCGAGGCAGGGACCGATGGACAGATAGACCAGCACAGCGAACACCTGTGCGAAGCGGGGATGGACCCGCCCGGCCAGCGCAGGCAGACCGCCCGCCCGGGCCACTGCTGCCACGCCCGCGATGGGCAGACCGATGGCGCTGACGGCAAAGCCCACAAAAGCGAGCCAGAGCGCCGTCCCGGCCTGTGCGCCGAGGAAGGGCGGGAAGATGAGGTTGCCTGCCCCGAAGAACATCGAGAACAGGGTGAACCCCACCAGAAGGAGCTTTTTGCCCCGGAGGGCCTGAGCGGAATCATGCATGGTCATCTCTCCCAGCTGTGCGCGGAGGCACGTAGAATAAGGATTACTTTATTCCAGTGTAGTGTTTTATGACCTTCATGTCAAGAGAAGAAAAGATGAAGGATTGTATTCTCATACATGATGTGATATTCTGAAAGCGAGAAAACGAACAGGAGCAAAGAAATACATGGATAAAACAAAAAAACGCCGCATTCAAATTTTGGCGGCGTCGGTGTTCTGGCTGGGCGTCTGGCAGGCGGCGGCTGCGGCCATCGGGCAGGAAGTCTTTCTTGTCTCGCCGGTGCAGGCCATCGGTACGCTGGTGGAGCTGCTGCCGCAGGCCGAGTTCTGGCAGCGCATCGGTTTCAGCGCCGGGCGCATCCTGTTGGGCTTCGGGCTGGGCGTTCTGTCCAGCGCGGTGCTGGCGGTAGCCGCCGAAAAGTGGGAGTGGGTGGACGCCCTTCTCGCCCCCGTGATGCAGCTGGTCAAGGCTACTCCGGTGGCGAGCTTCATCATTCTGGCGCTGGTGTGGGTCAGCGGCTCGTCGCTGTCCGTCCTGATCAGCTTTCTGATGGTGCTGCCCGTCCTCTACAGCGCAGTGCGCACCGGCATCGGGAGTGCTGACCGCCAGCTTCTCGAAATGGCGCAGGTGTTCCGTCTGCCTCTGGGGCGGCGTCTGCGGGCGGTCTGGCTCCCGGCGGTGCTGCCCGCGTTCCGGCAGGGATGCAGCGTGGCGCTGGGCATCTGCTGGAAGAGCGGCGTAGCAGCAGAGGTCATCGGCCTGCCCGACGGCAGCATCGGCGACGCGCTTTACCGGGCAAAAATCACCCTTTCCACCGGAGAGCTGTTTGCCTGGACCTTCGTCATCATCCTGCTGAGCGCCGTATTTGAAAAGCTGTTCCTCGCTCTGCTGGATAAAGCGGTCGCGGCAGTTCTGGGCGAAGAGGGGGCTGAAAAATGAGTGAAACCAACAACAAACTGGAAATAAAGAAGCTGTCTAAACGATTCGGAGAGAAGATCCTCTTCGAAGACCTCTCGCTTACTGTGGACGACCCGGCGGTGCTCTGGGCGCCCAGCGGCTGGGGCAAGACGACCCTGCTCCGCATCCTGATGGGGCTGGAAGCGCCCACCTCCGGCAGCGTGGAGGGCGTGGGCCGGGTCGGCGCGGTCTTTCAGGAAGACAGGCTCTGCCCCCAGCTGACCGCCGAAGAGAATGTGGCGCTGGTGCTGACCGCAGAACAGTACAAGGTCAAAACACAATACAAAGAGCAGATACGAGATGACCTTATACAATTAGGACTGGATGACGAGGCCCTTGCCCTGCCTGCCCGGAAGCTCTCCGGCGGACAGAAGCGCCGCACCGCCTTGTTGCGCGCTCTCTGGGCCGAGAGCGACACCCTTCTGTTGGATGAGTCCTTCACCGGCATGGACCCCGCCGCCATGAAAAAAGCCGCAGCCATGCTCAAGGCACGCTGCGGCACAAAGCCCACCCTGCTGGCGACCCATGATCAAGAAGCCATCCGGGAGCTGGGGTGGAAAGTGATCGAACTGGGCTGAAACGAAAGGAGCCTGACCATGGAGAAAAAGACGAGCTGCCTGCTCTGCGTTCTTACCGCGCTGCTTCTCACTGTGCTCTATCTCTGGGCCGCCCTCCGCCCGGGGATCTGGCTGCGGGATGCCTTTTTGTACCGGCAGGCCGACGGCAGCTTTTCGGGCAGGGATGCGTATGCCGCCTACACCATGCAGATCGCCCGGACAGGAAACGGTACGGAAGTGGAGTTCACGATGGACGGAGAGACGCGGCACTATCGGCTCGAATCGAAAGCCGAGGGCATGAGCGACCCGGGCGTGAAAATCGAGCAGGACGGAGTGGTCATTTTTGCCGGGACCGCGCTGGGCGACCCCGGCGACGCCATCCTGTGGAGGGAAGACGATGGGGGCCTTGCCGACGAGGTGAACGTCATCGTCAACGGCGAATACCAGAGATCCGACCTCTGGCCCAGTTGTAACTGGCTCTATAATGTGGCCGTCGGCGGGCGGCGGGAGACCCGGGGCAGCGTGGCGTTCCTGCTGCCGATCGGGGCGCTGGTGGTGCTCCTTGTGCTGGATGTCCGGTTCCCGCTGCTGTTCTGGAACCTCCGCCACGGGCTGGAAGTGTACGGCGGTGAGCCCACCGACTGGTATTACGCGATGCAGAGGGTGAGCCGCATTGCCAGCATCATCGGTGTTTTTGTGCTGGCGGCGATGAGCTTTGCTGTTCACTGAGGCTCACAGCAGCTCGGCAAGGATGCTGTTCTGTACGATGAGCCCGGCGGGCGTGAGGGCGAGGGTGTGGCCGTCAAAGTTGGCGTAGCCGCTCTTCACGCAGTTTTGCACAAAGGCCAGCTGCGCGGTGGAAAACTCCCTGCCATAGCGTTTTTTGTATTCGTCGAGGCTCAGACCTTTGCGCAGACGCAGCTGGAGGATGAGATAATCCTCCGCACCGCAGCCGCCGTCCATGACGGGCGCGGCCTCGTCCCGCAGAAAGGCTTCGGTGTCGGCGGGGTAGTAGAACCGTTTGCCGCCCATGCAGGAGTGGGCCGCAGGGCCGATGCCCAGATAGTCGCCGCAGTCCCAGTAGATGAGGTTGTGCTTTCCCTCATAGCCCGGGCGGGCGAAGTTGGAGATCTCATATTGCCGGTAGCCATGATGTTCCAGCTGCTCGACGGCGTAGAGGTAGAAGTCTGCCGCCTCGTCGGAGGTGGGCAGACCTTCGGGGGGCGTCCGGCCAAAGGCGGAGTCGGGCTCGATCTTCAAGAGGTAGGCAGAAATGTGGGCCGCGCCGCCATCCTCGATAAGCTCCAGCGTCTCGTCGAACTCGGCCTGCGTATAATGGGGCAGGGCCAGCATGATGTCGCCGCTGATGTTCTCGAACCCGGCACGGCGTGCGGCGGCGAAAGCGGCCCGCGCCTGCTTTGCCGTGTGGGGGCGGCCCAGCGTCTTGAGCTGGCTGTCCCGGGCCGACTGGACGCCGAAGGAGATGCGGTTGACGCCCGCCTCCCGGAATGTCCGGAGAGAGTCTTCGGTCACGGTCTCAGGGTTGGCTTCCAGCGTGATCTCGGCCCCGGGCAGGGGCTGCGCGGCGGCGATGAGCCGGGCGGCGTCTGCCGGGTCCAGCAGGCTGGGCGTTCCACCGCCGAAATAAAGGGTGTCCGGCCGCAGGGGCGCGTCCGGCGCAAACCGGGAGAGTTCCCGCAAAAGGGCGTCCACATAGGCCCGGGGGACGCCGCGCTGGCCGGGGGCGGAGTAAAAATCACAGTACCGGCATTTGGAAAAACAGTAAGGAATATGCAGATAAAGTCCGAGGGACATCAAATATCACAGCCTTTTTCATGAATCGTTCATTTCTATGCAGTATACTATATTTCGTAGACCGGGGCAAGGCCGAGGCCGATGCCCTGATTTTGAATGGAGGATTCCTTATGGATTACAACAACTATGACCGCGGCTATGCGGAGCCTTCGATGAGCGCATCGGACTATATGACCCGCACCTACCGCTGGATGGCCGGCGGCCTGCTCGTCACCTTCGCAATGGCCTATATCACGGCGACTACGCCGCTCATTTATCTGGTCGATTCTCTCTACTTCCTGCTCACCATCGGTGAGCTGGCGCTGGTGTTCATGCTCAGCGCCCGGGTGCAGAAGATGTCCATCGACGGTGCAAGAGCCGCGTTCTTCGGATATGCCATCCTGAACGGCATGGTCCTGAGCTACTACTTCCTGATGTTCTCGGTAGGTACGCTGGTCATGGCTTTCCTCGCCACGGCGATCTACTTCGGCCTCATGGCTGTGTACGGAACCACCACCCATAAAGACCTCACCGGCTGGGGTCCCCGCCTCATGATGGCTCTGGTGGCCATGATCGTCACCAGCCTCGTGGGTGCGCTCTTCGGCTTTGGCTTCGGCACCTCGGTGCTCTACTGCGGCATCGGTCTGGTGGTGTTCATGCTGCTCACCGCCTATGACACCCAGAAGCTCCGCCAGATCTACGCCTACTATGCAGGCGACGCTGAGCTGGCCGAGAAGGCTTCCATCTACGGCGCACTGACCCTGTATCTGGATTTCATCAACATCTTCCTGTACGTCGTCCGCCTGCTGGGCATGAACAGCCGCAGCCGCAATAACTAAATAGGAATTTTGGCCCCTGTCCGGAACGCCGGATGGGGGTCTTTTGCACTGTGATTGACTTGATGAAACGGAGATGCTATAATCAAATAAAAAGAAAGAAGGCCGGTAGAGCGTGGAATTGACGATTGAAAACCTGCGCACACTATCCTGCAGTGGGCAGATATTCCTGACAGCACACTCGCAGGCCCGGCTTTATGAACGTGGCATCCGTTTGGCTGATATTCGGCAGGCTATCCAGAGCGGAAAAATCATCGAATATCGCCCGGACGACTACCGGTGTCCATCCTGTCTGGTACTTGGCGTCAATCTGGCGGGCCGCTGGCTCCATGTGGTGTGCGGCATCCATGAGGATGCGCTGTGGATATTGACCGCCTATTGGCCTGACCTGGACCACTGGAATGCCTCTTATACAGAACGAAAGAAGAAAGGGGAATAAGACATGACCTGCTTTTTCTGCAAGGGCGAAATGAAGCCTGATACTACCATTCATACCGTACAGCTCAAAAACTGTGTCGTTGTCATCAAAAATGTCCCCTGTATGAAGTGTGAACAGTGCGGTGAGGTCGTTCTGTCGGCAGATACGATAGAAAAGATAGAGCATATTTTGCAGACTGTGGAAAAGGCGGTGGCGGAAATCACGGTGGTGAATTTCCCGGACTGCGCTGCATAAAAAGAATAATGCAACAGGTAAGGCCCCGGTCATCCGGGGCCTTTTTGTGTCCTTTCGAATAAAGGATGAATAAACCCCGCTCCATCGCTCCAAACTACCACCAAAGAAACGAGTCCGTACACAAAATGGATTGGAGTAACGAACGATGGAGCAATTCAGAAAGTTTTTGCGGGACAAAGCCTTTGCGCTGGTGCTCACCGCCTGCCTGCTGGCGGCGGCAGCGGCCGGGGTGTGGGCTGTGCGCACCGTGCGCAATGAGCTCAAACAGAATCTGGACGCGGTGCGAAGCCCGTCCAGCACCGCCCCCGGCATCGACGAGGGCATCCACACATCGCCCGGCGTCGCCGGAGAGGAGGAAGCCGAATGGCAGCAGCAGAACGCACCCGCAGCAAACAGTGTGGCCAATGTGCCAAAAGCCGACAGCTCGTCCGGTGGGGCTGCGTCCTCTTCTGGTGCGCAGTCTGGCTCTGGTTCGGTGCGCGAACCCTCCGCGCTGCAAACCGAGTCCTCGCCTGCCAGCAGTTCGGCTGCGCCTGCCTCCACGCAGCCTGTCTCGGGGCGCGTCTTAAACAGCTACAGCGGCGATGAGCTGGTCTACAGCAAGACGCTGGGCGACTGGCGCACCCACAACGGGGTGGACTACGCCGCCGACAGGGGCGCGGAAGTGACCGCCCCGGCGGCAGGCAAGGTGGTGGAGACCGGCACGGACGACAAGTGGGGGCCTGTGGTCGCCATCGAAGATGCTTCCGGCAGGGTCTGGCGGGTCTGCGGCACGACGGACGCCAGGGTGAAGAAGGGCGACACCGTCTCGGCCGGGCAGACCATCGGCAAGGTGGGCAGCGTGAGCTGCGAGTGCGCCGAGGAGAGCCACATCCACTTGGAGGTCATGGAGGGCGAAAAGTATCTCGACCCCATCAAGGCCATGAAATAAGCAAAATTTTCCGGGCAGGTGCAGCAGAACGCTGTACCTGCTTTTTTCACATTGCTTTTGGCGGTCGATTCTGGTATGATAAACTAGAATAAGTGTGAAGACAGAAGAAAAAGCGGAGGAAACGAAACATGAAGGTCTTAGTGGTAGGCGGCGGTGCTGCCGGCCTGATGGCGGCGGGCGCGGCCCTGCGGCAGGGGCATGAGGTGACGGTGCTGGAACATATGGAAAAGCCGGCTCAGAAAATTCTCGTCACCGGCAAGGGCCGCTGCAATGTGACCAACGACTGCACCGCAGAGGAATTTCTGCACCATGTGCGGACGAACCCCCGCTTTCTGTTCTCGTCGCTGGGGGCTTTCCCTCCGGCCAGGACGATGGAGCTGTTTGAGTCTCTCGGTGTGGAGCTGAAAGTGGAGCGCGGACGCCGGGTGTTCCCGGTGTCCGATAAGGCCGAAGAGATCCGGCAGGCTCTTCTGCGGTACGCAGACGGAGCGGACATCGTCCACGACGGGGCAAAAAAGCTGCTGCTGGAGCCGCTGGCCCAGCCGGAAGAAACGCCTGCTGCGCCGAAAGATCCGCGCCATCCGAAAAAGAAAAAGCCCGGCCCGGCCTATCGCTGCGTAGGAGTGCGGGGAACTTCGGGCCGGGAGTACAAAGCGGACGCCGTTCTGGTGGCAACGGGCGGCCTGAGCTACCCCACCACCGGCTCCACCGGCGACGGCTACAAGCTGGCCCAGCAGGCGGGCCACACCCTCGTGGAGCCTGTCCCCAGCCTTGTCAGCCTCGTGAGCCATGACGCCGACTGCAAGAAGATGATGGGCCTCGCCCTCAAGAACGTGACCCTCACCCTCCACGAGGACGGCAAAGCCATCTTCGAGGAGCAGGGCGAGATGCTGTTCACCCACTTCGGCATCAGCGGGCCGCTGACCCTCAGCGCGTCGAGTCATCTGGGCGACATGAAAAAGCACAAGTACGAAGCTTTTATTGATTTGAAGCCTGCCCTCAGTGAGGAACAGCTTTATGACCGCATCACCCGGGACTTTGCCCTTCTGGCGAACCACGCGGCGCAGGGCGCACTGGTGAAGCTGCTGCCGTCCAGTATGCAGCCGGTCATGGTGGCCCGCTGGGGCATCGACCCGGCCACCAGGGCAAACCAGATCACCCGGGAGCAGAAGCGGGAACTGGTACAGCTGATGAAGCACTGGCGGGTGTCCATCGACGCCCGGGGCGACCTGGCCCACGCAGTCATCACGTCGGGCGGCGTGTCGGTGCGGGAGGTGGACCCCAAGACCATGCAGAGCAAAAAGGCCCTCGGCCTCTACTTTGCAGGCGAGGTGCTGGATGTGGACGCCTATACCGGCGGCTACAATCTGCAGATCGCATTCTGCACGGCACAGAGTTTTGCGAATCATCTGGAATGACCGCTATAGAAGGAGATATAAAAATGATTTCTGTTGCAATCGACGGGCCTGCGGGCGCAGGCAAATCTACGCTGGCGCGGCGTCTGGCTGCGGACTTCGGCTACATTTATGTGGACACCGGTGCGATGTTCCGCACCATCGGCCTTTACGCCCTCCGCGCAGGCAAGGACCCGAAGGACAACGAGGCGGTCAATGCCCTGCTGCCCAATATCACCCTCGAATTTGCTTTTATCGAGGGCGAACAGCATATCTATCTGAATGGCGAGGACGTCAGCACGGCCATCCGCACCGAAGAGGTGGGAATGGCGGCTTCTGCCGTGGGTGCAAATCCGGCGGTGCGCGCCTTCCTGCTGGAGATGCAGCGGGACATGGCCAGGACGCAGAACATCCTGATGGATGGCCGCGACATCGGCACCGTGGTGCTGCCCAATGCGACTGTGAAGATCTTCCTCACCGCCAGCCCGGAGGCCCGCGCCACCCGCCGCTGGAAGGAGTACCAGCAGAAGGGCATCGACACCCCCTACGAAGATGTGCTGGCCGACGTCAAGCAGCGCGACTATCAGGACACCCACCGCGCCGCAGCTCCTCTCAAGCAGGCAGACGATGCCGTGCTGCTGGACACTTCGGAGCTGAACTTCGAGCAGAGCTTTGAGGCCATGAAGAAAATGATCACGGAGAAGGTCGGATGATACTATATTATATTCTGGTCCCGCTGGCATGGCTGGTGTTCCACATCGGCTTCCGCGTCCGGTGTGAGGGCAGGGAGAACCTGAAAAAAATCGGCACGAAGGGCTGCATCATTGCCCCCAACCACATCTCTGCCATCGACCCGGTGTTCGTCGTCATCACCCGGTTCTGGGGGCAGCGGATGACAGTGTTTGCCAAGAAAGAGCTGTTCGAGATAAACCCATTCCTGTCGTGGTTCTTCCGGTGCGCCGGTGCAGTCTGTGTCCGCGGCACGAAAGAAGAGGTCAGTGTCATCGACGACACCGTGAAAAAGTGTCAGGAGGGCGGCACACTGCTGCTCTTCCCGGAGGGTACGCGGGAGCAGGAGGGAAAGTTCCTTCCCCTCAAGAGCGGCCTCTTCGTCATCGCGGCGGCAGCAAATGTGGACGTCGTGCCTTGCCGCATCTACTACGACACCCCCAATGGTAAGATGAAGCTGTTCTGCAAGGTGCGTGTCATCTTCGGCGAGCCCATGCCAGCTGCACAGTTTGCGATGGAAGGCCGCCGCGACATCAAGAAGCTGCGGGAGAATAAACAGGCCGTTCTGGATGCGTGGAGTGAATTGTAAGGCGGCTTGCCCTCTCCGTCATCGCGCAGCGATGACGGAGAGGTTGAATTTAGGAGAGTACAATGGAAATCAGACTTGCAAAGACTGCGGGTTTCTGCTTCGGCGTGGACCGCGCGGTCAAGCTGACCTACGGTCTGCTGGATGAGGGCCGCAAGGTGGCCACCCTCGGTCCCCTCATCCACAACCCCCAGACCGTAGAAGACCTCGAGCGCCGGGGCGCACTGGTAGCAGACACCCCCGCTGATGTCCCTACGGGCTACGAGGTGGTCATCCGCAGCCACGGCGTCCCACGCAGTATTTACGATGAGCTGGACGCCCGGGGCTGTACCTATCACGACGCCACCTGCCCCTTCGTGAAGAAGATACAGAAAGTCGCTTCCGAGGCCGAAGCCGCCGGTGCGACACTCGTGGTGGCCGGTGACGTGTCCCATCCGGAGGTGCAGGGCATCGTCGGACATACCCGGGGAGAGGTATTCGTTTTCAGCGATTTGGCCCAGTTGAAGGCGTGGAAAGGGCCTTCTGACCCCCAAAAGCCCATTTTTGCAGTTGCACAGACCACATTTCAGGTAACAAAATGGCAAGAAAGTTCGGAGTTTCTCAAAAAAGCCTATACAAACGCCCGAATTTTTGATACAATATGTAATGCGACGTGGGCGAGGCAACAGGAAGCGGAAGACCTCAGCCAACAATGCGACATCATTGTTGTCATTGGCGGTCATCATTCTTCCAATACCCAAAAGCTGGTACAGGTCGCCGCAAAGCATACGCGAGCCGTAACGGTCGAGACAGCGAGCGAACTTCGGCCGGAATGGTTTGCAGATGTAAAGACGGCGGGCGTCACAGCCGGGGCTTCAACGCCATCGTCTATTATTGAGGAGGTACTTAACAGTATGAGCGCAGAAATCAATGACAGCATGAGCTTTGAGGAGATGCTGAACGCATCCGAGGAAAAGCGTGTTCATGCAGGCAGTATTGTGAAAGGAATCGTGACCAGCATCTCTGCCAACGAGATCCAGGTGGATATCGGAGCTAAGCAGACCGGCTTTGTCAAGCTGAGCGAGCTGACCGATGATTCCTCCGCCAAGGTCGAGGACCTGGTGAAAGTTGGCGATGAGCTGGACCTCATCGTCGAGAAGGTTATGGATCAGGATGGCGTCATCCAGCTCTCCCGCAAGAAGCTCGCATCTCGCAAGGGCATGGAAGAGATCGCCAAGGCAGCTGAATCCGGCGAGGTCGTCGAGGGCGATGTCACCGAGTTCAACAAGGGCGGCGTTGTCGTCAATGTCAAGGGCGTCAAGGTGTTCGTCCCCCGTTCTCAGGCCACTATGCGCCGCGACGAGGACTACACTGCTCTGGTCGGCCAGCACGTTCAGCTGGTCGTCACCGAGTGCTCCGGCCGCAAGATCGTCGGCAGCATCAACAAGGTCACCGCTGAGCAGAACAAGGCTAAGCGTGAGGAGTTCTGGGCAAGCGTCGAGGTCGGCAAGACCTACACCGGCGTCGTCAAGAGCCTGACCTCTTATGGTGCATTCGTTGACATCGGTGGTGTTGACGGTCTGTGCCACATCAGCGAGCTGAGCTGGAACCGCATCAAGCATCCCTCTGAGGTCGTCTCCGTTGGTGACACCATCGAGGTGTATGTGAAGGATATCGACACCGAGAACCACAAGGTCTCTCTGGGCTACAAGAAGGCCGAGGACAACCCCTGGGAGCAGCTGAAGAACAACTACCCCATCGGCAGCACCTTCCACGCTCCGGTCGTTTCTCTGACCAAGTTTGGTGCATTCGTCCGCATCCTGCCGGGTGTTGACGGTCTGGTCCACATCAGCGAGATCAGCAATGACCGCGTTGAGAAGGTCTCCGACGCACTGAAGGTCGGCGATATGGTCGATGTGAAGCTGCTGGATGTTGACTTCGACAAGAAGCGCATCAGCCTGTCCATGAAGGCTCTGCTGAACGACGACGCTGAGTAATCAGCTCTTCGTGCAAAAGCATAGCTTCTGACACAATGCGATCTGCAGCCCCGTTGCCGGGAAAACGGCGGCGGGGCTGTTTTTGTTAACAAAGCCATGATGAAATTTTTAAAAAAACACTGGGAAGTGCTCAGTTACCTGATCTTTGGCGTGCTGACCACCCTGCTGAACATCCTGCTGTACGCGCTGTTCAGCCGGCTGTTCGGCTATACTGCCGCCAACAGCTGGGGCAATGTGCTGGATAACGCCTTATGCATCCTGTTTGCCTACTGCACCAACCGCGCGTTCGTGTTCCGCAGCAAGACCACCGGCAAAGCGATGGCCAAGGAGTTCGGCACCTTTGTCACCTGCCGTCTGGGCACTATGGTGCTGGATGCCGCCATCATGATCGTGGGCGGCAACCTGCTGGCCGCGCAGGGCGCGGCGCTGATGGAAAGCCTGCTCGGCGGTTTCCTGACAGTATCGGGCAGCTACACCGGCGCGGCGGCTTCGGCAGCAGCATCAGTAGCGGGCGTTGCCATCATTGGCGGCGCAGACGGCCCGACAGCCGTTTTTGTCACCACCCGCATCACCGCGCAGGAGATCTGGGGGCTGTGCGTCAAGGTATTCTCCAACGTGGTGGTCGTGGTGCTGAACTATGTGTTCAGCAAGCTGATCATCTTTAAGAAAAAGTAATGGAAAAGTTACCCCTCATCCGTCACCTGCGGTGACACCTTCCCCCCAAGGGGTGAAGGCTTAAGAAGAGCAGGCTTCGCCTGAATTTGAAATGAAGGACGTTAAAAACGGAATGCTGACACCACTCTCTCAAACGCTGCGCCGGAATATGACGCGAGAAGAGAGACATTTGTGGTATGATTTTTTAAAAAGTCAGCCGGTCATTTTTAAACGGCAGAAGGTCATCGGGAATTATATCGTTGATTTTTTCTGTGCAGAAGCCAAGCTTGTAATAGAACTGGATGGCTCGCAGCATTATAATGATGCGGGTAAGGCGGCAGATATGGTACGGGACCAATACCTGAAGGACAAGGGTCTTACGGTTTTGCGCTACTCTAATCTGGAGATTGCGGAAAATTTTGCAGGAGTTTGTACAGATATCCGAAACCATATCGGCAGATGCACCTAAAGCCTTCCCCCGGTCGGGGGAAGGTGGCACGAAGTGCCGGATGAGGGCGCTTTACAAGAAACAATCATCTTAGGAGGTACGGTATTATGAAACGTGGTCTGAAAGGGTTCGCATTCCTGGTTTCCGGTCTGGTGCTGGGCATCATTGGTGCAACGGCATCGGTGACTGCGATTGCACTGAGCGCTGTGGGCATGGCAAAGGTGCGCCGTGCCAGCAAGTAAAATAACGGAGGAACGAGCATGAACCGCGAAGAGATCCTGTCCCATGTCGATCATACCCTGCTGAAGCCGGAGGCTACCTGGCCCCAGATCCAGCAGCTGTGTGACGAAGCCATTGCAAACCACACCGCATCTGTCTGCATCAACACCTGCTACGTCAAGCAGGCTGTGGAGTATATGGCAGGCCGCATCCCCGTGTGCTGCGTGGTAGGCTTCCCTCTGGGTGCTATGGATACCGCCAGCAAGGCTTTTGAAGCCAAGACTGCCATCGCCAACGGCGCAGCCGAGGTGGATATGGTCATCAACATCGGCCGCCTGAAGAACAAGGAGTACGATGCTGTCCGCGAGGACATCCGTGCCGTGAAGCAGGCTGTGGGCGATAAGATTTTGAAGGTCATCATCGAGACCTGCCTGCTGACCGAGGAAGAGAAGGAAAAGATGTGCGACATCGTCTGCGAGGCCGGTGCCGACTACATCAAGACCAGCACCGGCTTCTCCACCGCCGGTGCCAACTTCCATGATGTGGAGCTGATGGTCAAGGGCGTGCATGGCCGCTGCAAGGTCAAGGCTGCCGGCGGCATTTCCACCGTGGAGGATATGGAGACCTTCCTTGCACTGGGCGCTGACCGTCTGGGCACCTCCCGCGCTGTCAAGATCCTGAACGGCGAGCAGGCAAAGGGCTATTAAGTTTTCTGCAAAAAAATGTATTTCGGCAAAGCTCTGGGCTTGGCTGAACTGCAAAGGATGATTTCCCAAGGGCTGCTGCACAAATTGCTGTGCAGCGGCCTTTTTGCGTCCAAGCCTTGCAAGCAGGGTGCAGCAGGGTGTATAATATAGATAGATACTGTATAAAATAGGGGGCTGCCCGCTTTATGGGGTAAGGCGGGCAGAGGAGGAAACGCAATGAATATACCCGAGATCCTTGTGGCCAATGGCACAGGGGCGGTGCTGGTAAGCTTTCTGCTTTTGCTGCGGGTGCGCGGCGAGAGCAAAAACAGCGTGGGAACAGAGCTGTTCTGCCGGATTCTGGTGGTGACATTGCTGGCACAGGCCACAGAGACGATCAGCTTTCTGTTGGACGGCGTGCCCGGCGCGGCAAGCCGGTTCTGGCTGTACCTGACCAACACCGTCTGCACCGGCGCTACCGTGTGTGTGGGCTATGCGTGGTGTTTGTATGTGGACTTCCGGGTCTACCGCAGCATTGGACGCCTGCGCAGAAGGCACTTTCTGCTGGGCGCGCCGCTGCTGGCGCTTTTGGTGCTGCTGGTGGCAAACCTTTTTGGCACAGGGTGGATCTTTTCCATTTCGGCGGACAACGTTTACCATCGGGGTCCGCTGAATATTTTGCTGTATCTGCTGCTGTTCGGCTATTATGCCGAGAGCGTGTGGCAGGTGCATAAGGCCAAGCGTGATGGCGTTACGGTGGAATTTTTTCCGGTGTACTACTTCGTGGTCACCTGTGCGGTGGGCACAGTGCTGCAGGGCGCATTCTACGGCATGGCCTTTGGCTGGCTTTCGGTAGCCATCGCTTTTGTGCTTGTGGACAGCCAGACCCGCAGCCTGCGCGGCTATACCGATGAACTGTCCGGCCTGTTTGGGCGCAAGTACATGAACTACTGTCTGGACCGCATCCACGCCACGCAGGAGAAGGACGTTTACGGCATCATGATGGACGTGAACTGCTTCAAGGAGATCAATGATACCTACGGTCACGCCGAGGGCGACCGCGCCATTCAGGAGATCGGGCACATCCTGTCCGGGGCGCTGGTGGCAAACTCGGTAGCCATCCGCATGAGCGGCGACGAGTTCATGGTGCTGATCCGTCATGGCTCGGAGGAGCTTTTGGATAAGACCTGCACTGCCATCGAGCGGCGGGTGCAGCACTATAACGAAACCGCTCCGGCGGGCAGCTTTCAGCTGTCCTTCTCCACCGGTGTGGCAAAGTACGAGGGCGGCAGCGTGGAAAAGTTTCTGGTGGAGCTGGATCAGCGGATGTATGCGGAAAAGCGCGCTTTCCATGCCGCCCGGGACGGCCATGCCGCACCGGAGCAGGGAAATGCTCCATCAATTTAAAAGGAATGTCTAAAATAAGTGAGACTTATCTTGACAATCTGACGCTGCAATGATAGAATATGGAGCGTACCAATTGAATACCGACTTATCAAGAGCGGCTGAGGGGACAGGCCCTGTGAAGCCCGACAACCTGCGCGAGAGCGTAAGGTGCCAAATCCTGCGGGAAACCGGAAGATAAGAGTGCAACGCTCAGAGCTTTCGGCTCTGGGCGCTTTTATTTTTCAGAACAAACTTGATGGAATGGTAAATACACGCAACTGCAACATTTAGGAGGCAAAAAATGGCTAGACACCTGTTTACTTCGGAGTCCGTTACCGAGGGACATCCCGACAAGATCTGCGACCAGATCTCTGATGCAATTCTGGACGAGATCCTGACCCACGATCCCGATGCCCGCGTGGCCTGCGAGACCTGCGCATCCACCGGCCTTGTGCACATTATGGGCGAGATCACCACCAGCTGCTATGTGGACTTCCAGAAGGTCGTCCGCGAGGTGGTGGCAGATATCGGCTACACCCGCGCAAAGTTCGGCTTTGACGCCGACACCTGCGCCGTCATCTCCAACATTGACGGCCAGAGCCCCGATATTGCACTGGGCACCAACGATCAGGTGGGCGGTGCAGGCGATCAGGGCATGATGTTCGGTTATGCCTGCGACGAGACCCCCGAGCTGATGCCTATGCCCATCAGCCTTGCCCACAAGCTGGCAAAGCGCCTGACTGAGGTGCGCAAGAGCGGCGAGATGGACTACCTGCGCCCGGACGGGAAGAGCCAGGTGACCGTGGAGTACGACGAGAACAACAAGCCCGTGCGCGTGGACGCCGTGGTCATCTCCAGCCAGCACAGCGAGAGCGTGAGCATGGAGCAGCTGCGCGCAGACGTGATGGAAAAGGTCATCAAGGCCACCATCCCCGCCGAGCTGCTGGACGAGAACACCAAGTACTACATCAACCCCACCGGCCGCTTTGTTGTGGGCGGCCCGCAGGGCGATACCGGCCTGACCGGCCGTAAGATCATCGTGGACACCTACGGCGGCTATGCACGCCACGGCGGCGGCGCTTTCTCCGGCAAGGACCCCAGCAAGGTGGACCGCAGCGCAGCCTACGCTACCCGCTGGGTGGCAAAGAACATCGTGGCTGCGGGTCTGGCAAAGCAGTGCGAGGTGCAGGTGGCCTACGCCATCGGTGTGGCAAAGCCCGTGTCCATCATGGTGGATACCTTCGGCACCGGCACTGTGGCAGACGAGAAGATCGAGCAGGCTGTGGAGAAGGTGTTTGACCTGACCCCCGCTGCCATCATCCGCGAGCTGGATCTGCGCAAGCCCATCTACCGCCAGCTGGCCGCCTACGGCCACATGGGCCGCGAGGATCTGGGCGTGAAGTGGGAGAACACCGACCGCGTGGATGCCCTGAAGGCTGCCGTGGCTGCCCTGTAAAAAGCGTTTTTCCATAGAAGGTACGTGAAGAAAAAAGCCGCTGCACCTGACCGTGCGGCGGCTTTTTTGCGGGTGCGGCAGCGCTTCCCCAAAACGGTACTGTAAAATACATAACTCCGGTTCTTGCCCGGCGGCGCTGGCTGTGTTACACTAAGGTCATATCAAACTACAAGAATATGCCCACAAGGAGGGAACCGGACTTTGAAACATCTGCATTCTTTTGCCCGCCGCGCGGCGGCTTTTCTGCTGGCGGCGGTGCTGTGCGTCTGCATCCCGGCGGCAGCGGCTTCGGCTGCCACCACCATCGGCGGGGCCGATACCACCCTGATCCCCGCAGAGGACGAAAACTGTCTCAGCTGGCTGTTTGGCTCCAAGGATAAGATCACCATGCCCTACCTGAACATCAAGGGGCAGGGGCTCAAGCGCAATGTCACACTGGATCTGGTGGATTGTCTGGTGGGCATCACCTACACCGAGCTTGGCTCCATTGGCAGCTATGTCAGCGCCAGCGCTGCGCAGCAGGCGTGGAAGGCGCAGGCGGTGGCTATCCACTCCTATCTGGAATACCACAAGCAGTACGGCTCGTCCGCCAATGCGCTGATCTACACCCCGGTCAGCCAGATCCCGTCCTCCACCCGCAGCGCCATCCGCAAGGCGGTGCAGGCGGTCAGGGATGAGGTGCTGGTGTACAACGGCAGCGTGTGCGACGCGGTATGGTCGGCCAGTGCGGGCTACAACACCCAGACCGGCGTGTACGGCACCTGTGCCAGCTTGGACGCATGGGGCACGGATGTGCCCTACCTGCAAAGCGTGGAAAGCCCCTACGAGGAGCAGTACCACAACCTGCTGCGCCGGGTGATCGGCAAGGACTACACCTATATAGAATACAACGACAGCCGCACCGGCGAGCCCTACCAGAGCGCCGACACCACCCACAAGGATCTGGGCGGCTTTGTACAGTACAACACGCTGGTGTCCAACGGGCGCAGCTACCGGTACATCAACCAGTTCGTTTCCTCCCGCTACTGCTTCGATTTCGGCACCGATGCCGGCGGCACCCCCTGCATGACCTATTACGGCTATGGTCACGGCGTGGGCATGAGCCAGTGCGGCGCGGTGGGCTACGCCGCCGAGGAAGGCATGAACTACAAGCAGATCTTACGGCACTACTACACCGGGGCGCAGATCCGTACCCGCACTACCCGCAGCGGCGGGCTGTTCGGCTGGCTTGCGGGGTTGTTCCGCTGAGCGGCTATTTGACTGAAATTTTGGAAAAACCTTCTCAAACGCCGTAGGATTTGGTATACTATATCCGTTTGTGAAAAATGAACGGGAAACATAACTGCGCAGAAAAACGCACGGATTGGAGTATCAGCATGGAGTTGGATCAGGAAAAGCAGAATCAGGAGGCCGCCGAGCGCTGCCGTGCACTGGCACAGCGCATCGTGCGGGAACTGGCACCCCGCAGTGTGCAGGTGCTGGAGAACAGCGGCCTGCTGGAAGAGACTTTTGGCAAAATGAATACCACGGTGGTGCAAAGCAGCCCGGAGCTGCTGGTGGTGGCAGACCCTCAGTGGGTCACCCTGCCCGCCGTGCAGGCCGAAAAGGTGGTGCTGGTGTGCGATGAGTACACTGGTATGGCAGACTGCGCAAAGCAGCTTGCCGCACAGGGCTTTTGCCGGGAGTTTGCATGGAAGGACAGCGGCAAGGAGCAGCTGACGGCGCTGTTCTGCCGCACGGCTGCCCCGGAGCTGCCGGAGCTGGAGACGGGCTATGAACAGCAGCTGGACATTTTGCGGGAGCGTACTGTGCAGGCCGAGCGCACCGCCGCCGAACAGGCTGCCCAGCTGGAGCGGCTGCGCAGCGACCTTTCCCTGAGCCGCAGCCACGAGCAGGACTTGGAAAAGACCCTGAACAGTGTGGTCAACTCCACCTTCTGGAGGGCCAGCTGGCCGCTGCGGTATCTGGTAAGCAAGTGCCGCCAGCTGTGGCGCAGCTTCCCGCTCTTCGTCTTTTTTGCCACCCTGCGCCGGGTGGGCTTTGCGGGCGTAATGGCACAGGCCAAGGCCAAAAAGGAGTACAAAAAGCTGTTCCCGGGCAAGGCCATGCCCGCCGACCGCTTTGCGGACGTGGAACTGCTGGTAAAGCAGGCCGCAGACCAGCCCGCTGCACCGCGCATCAGCATCGTGGTGCCGCTGTACAACACCCCCCACGATTTTCTGGTGGAGCTGCTGGACTCGGTGCAGAACCAGACCTACCGCAACTGGGAGCTGTGCATGGTGGATGCCGGACAGGACGCGGACGTGGGTGTCCTTGTGCAGGAGCGTGCCCGCACCGACAGCCGCATCCGCTACCGGAAACTGGACAGCAACGAGGGCATTGCGGGCAACACCAATCAGGGCTTTGCTCTTGCCACGGGTGAATATATCGCTCTGCTGGACCATGACGACATTCTGCACCCCTGTGCACTGTGGTATGTGGCGGAAGCCATTGCCAAGCAGGGCGCGGACTTTGTGTACACCGACGAAGTGACCTTTGAAGGGGACATCGACCACCTGACGGTCTACCACTTCAAGCCGGATTATATGCTGGATAACCTGCGCTCCAACAACTATATCTGCCACCTGAGCGTGTTCAGCGCGGCGCTGCTGGCAAAGGTGGGCGGCGACGAGCGGGCAGAGTTCAACGGCAGTCAGGATTACGACCTCTACCTGCGCCTGACCGAGCAGGCAGAGAAGATCGTGCACATCCCGCATCTGCTGTACTACTGGCGTTCCAGCCCCGCAAGCGTGGCCAGCAACATCTCCGCCAAGACCTACTGTCTGGAAGCAGCCATGAAGGCGCTGCGCGCCCACTACGACCGCATGGGCGTGCCGGTGGACGCAGTGACCATGGTGCCCAACACCCCGGGCTTTTATAAGACCGATTACACCATCACAAAGCCCGGGCGGGTCAGCGTGCTGATCCCCAGCTGCGACCATTCTGGCGACCTGCGGGTGTGCGTGGAGTCCATCTACCGCAAGACCACCTACCCGGATTTTGAAGTGATCATCATCGAGAACAACAGCAAGGAAGCTGCCACCTTCCGCTGCTACGAGCAGCTGCAAAAGGAGTACCCGGACACCCTGCATCTGCTCACATGGCAGGGCACCGGCTTCAATTACAGCGCCCTGAACAATTTTGGCGCAAAGGCTGCCACCGGCGAGTATCTGCTGCTGCTCAACAACGACACCGAGGTCATCTCTCCCCGCTGGATGGAGGAGATGGTCATGTACGCCCAGCAGGACCGCGTGGGCTGTGTAGGCGCAAAGCTGCTCTACCCGGACAACACCATCCAGCACGCAGGCATCGGCTTTGGTTTCCGGACGCTGGCGGCGCATATGCACAAGAACTTCCCTGTGGGACACCCCGGCTATATGGGACGGCTTTCCTACGCGCAGGACGTGTACGCGGTGACCGCCGCCTGCCTGATGGTGCGCAAGGATGTGTACGAGCAGGTGGACGGGCTGGACGAGAGCTTTGCCGTGGCCTTCAACGACGTGGACTTCTGCGTCCGTGTGCGGGAGGCAGGCTACACCAACGTGTTCACCCCCTTTGCGCAGCTGTACCACTATGAGAGCAAGAGCCGAGGCTTGGACGAGAGCCCGGTCAAGCGCAAGCGCTTTGTCTCCGAGGTGGAGCGCTTCCAGAAGCGGTGGGCAAAGCAGCTGGCTGCGGGCGACCCCTGCATGAACCCCAACTTTGATCTGATGAAGGAGGACTTCAGCTTTGACATCAAGCCGCTGGAGTGAGCCTTTGACCCAAACTGAAACGAAAGGGGAAACGCAGATGGAGCTTTCGGCCTGCATCGTGGTGTATAACGGCGCACAGGAAGCCATCAAGGCCGCGCAGACCGTGCTGAACTGCACCCGCCGCTACCCGCTTACGCTGTATCTGGTGGATAACGCCAGCCCGGACGACAGCGGCAAGCGGCTGACCGCTGCCGCAAAGGACGGCACTCTGCGCACCGCCCCCGGGCAGACCGTGCAGGTGCTCTGCCGGCTGGAGAACGGCGGCTTCGGCACCGGGCACAACACGGTGCTCTCGCTGCTGCACAGCCGGGTGCACTTTATCCTGAACCCGGATATCCAGCTGACCGCAGATACCCTGAGCGACCTTGCCGACTGGATGGCGGCGCACCCCGGCGTGGTGATGACCCGCCCGGGGCTGACCTTCCCGGACGGCAGACCCCAGCAGCTGCCGCTGCGCCGGTGCAATGTGCGCGCCATGGTCTACCGTCAGCTGCCCTGTCTGCGTTTTTGGGCAAAGTACAACGACCGCTACCTGATGGCAGACAAGGATCTGACAAAGCCTACCGAGATCGAGTTCTGCACCGGCAGCTTTTCGGCGGTGGACACTGCCGCTTTCAAGGCCGTGGGCGGCTTTGACGAGGGGTACTTTATGTATGTGGAGGACGCCGATCTTACCCAAAAAATGCGCACGCAGGGCAAGGCATATCTGGTGCCCCAGTACGCCGCCATCCACGCATGGCACCGCGCGGCGCACCGCAGCCTGAAGCCTTTTCTGTGGCAGCTGCGCAGCCTGCTGCGCTACTTTTCCAAGTGGGGCTTTGCGTGGTAAGCGGGGACGAAAAATATTGTTTTTGATCCGCAGAAAGCGGCGTGCCATCGGCACGCCGCTTTCTGACGTTTCACCCTCTTGCATTTTGCGTGCTTTCATAGTAAAATAAAGTGTACTGCTATCGTCTTTTGCGAAAATACGGACGCGGCAGACCCAAAATTGTTTACAGCGGACGCAGCTCCGCTTTGAATTAAGCTGCACATCTTTTTATAAGAAAAAAGGAGTGCACAAGTATGAAAGGCATTATTCTCGCCGGCGGTGCCGGCACACGGCTCTATCCTTTGACCATGGTCACCAGCAAACAGCTGCTGCCGGTCTACGACAAGCCGATGATCTACTATCCGCTGTCCACCCTTATGCTGGCGGGCATTCAGGATATCCTGATCATCTCTACCCCTACCGATACGCCCCGCTTTGAGGCGCTGCTGGGCGATGGCAGCCAGTACGGCATCCATCTGCAGTATAAGGTGCAGCCCTCCCCGGACGGTCTGGCACAGGCCTTTATTCTGGGCGAAGAGTTCATTGGCGATGACTGCTGCGCCATGATCCTGGGCGATAACATTTTCTACGGCAACGGCTTCTCCAAGCTGCTCAAGAGCGCTGCGGCCAATGCAGAGAACAAGGGTCGCTGCACCGTGTTCGGCTACTATGTGCAGGATCCCGAGCGCTTTGGCATCGTGGAGTTCGACAAGGACGGCAAGGTGCTCAGCGTGGAGGAAAAGCCCCAGCATCCCAAGTCCAACTATGCCATTACCGGTCTGTACTTCTACAACAAGGAAGTGGTGGAGATGGCAAAGCAGGTAAAGCCCTCTGCCCGCGGCGAGCTGGAGATCACCACCCTGAACGATATGTACCTGAAGAAGGACGAGCTGGATGTGCAGCTGCTGGGCCGCGGCTTTGCATGGCTGGATACCGGCACGATGGAAAGCCTTGTGGAGGCTGCCGACTTTGTGCACATGATCGAAAAGCGTCAGGGCATCAAGATCAGCGCACCGGAGGAGATCGCCTTCAAGTACGGCTGGATCGACCGCGACACCCTGCTGGAAAGCGCCCAGCGCTACGGCAAGAGCCCCTACGGCCAGCACCTGAAGAACGTGGCCGAAGGCAAGCTGCGCTACTAAGCATAAGGAAAGGCACATTGGTATGAAAATCATTGTCACAGGCTGCAAAGGGCAGCTGGGCACGGAGCTGCTCAAGCAGCTGCAGGAGGGCCGCAGCGAGCTGGGCCCCATCCCCGAAAAGCTGCTCAACGCTACGGTGATCCCGGTGGATCTGCCGGAGCTGGATATCTCCAACTACAAGATGGTGGACGAGTTCGTGCGGCGCAACCGCCCGGATATCATCATCAACTGCGCTGCCTACACCAACGTGGACGGGTGCGAAGTGCACCACGACGATGCCTTTAAGGCAAACGCCCTTGGCCCCCGCAATCTGGCGCAGGCTGCCGAAAAGACCGGTGCACGGTTGGTGCACGTTTCCACCGACTATGTGTTCTCCGGCCGGGAAAACGGCGGCATTCCGCAGGATGAAGCCACCCTGCCCGGGCCCATCAGCGCCTACGGCTCTACCAAGCTCATGGGCGAAAAGTATGTGGAGCAGTTCTGCCACCGCCACTTCATCGTGCGCACCGCATGGCTGTACAGCTACTACGGCAAAAACTTTGTCAAGACCATCGTGAATGCCGGCAAAAAGTTCGGTAAGCTGGAGGTGGTCAACGACCAGTGCGGCAACCCCACCAACGCAGTCGACCTTGCCCACGAGATCCTGCAGCTGTGCGTGACCCACGAGTACGGCTTGTACCACTGCACCGGCGAGGGCATCTGCTCGTGGTACGATTTTGCTGCCGAGATCATCCGCCTTTCCGGCGTAGATGCTACCGTAGCCCCCTGCACCAGCGAGGAGTACAAGGCAAAGCACCCGGACAGCGCCGACCGCCCCAAGTGGAGCGCACTGGACAACCGGATGCTGCGCTGCACTGTGGGCAACGATGTCCGCGACTGGAAGGACGCACTGGCCTGCTTCTTTGCCAACTGGGACGGCGAAAACGGCATGAAGTAAAGAAGCCGTTTTCATAAGCGCACCGCTTACGAAAACAGCTTTTAAAACAACACCCCCTGCGGAAGAACTGAGGATGTATCATGTTTGATGCGATTTTTAGCAGATCTGTCAAGATATTAAAGATCTTTGCAAAGGTGCAGTGTGTGCTGTCCTTTGTGCTTGCGGCCATGCTGTGCGGTTCGATCCATGAAGCACTGAAGCCCTTCAGCCAGTTTTCAGCCATCGTGGTGGGGCTGGTGGCCGCTGTGGTGCTGTGGGTGCTGCAGATGTTCCTTGCATGGGCACTGTACGCCTTTGCGGAGCTGGTGGAGCATACCGAGGCCACCCACAAGGAGCTCAGCAACATGAGCGAGGGTCTGGCACGGTACACCCAAGCCACCTATGAGGAGCTTCACAGCATGAACAAAGGGCTGGAGGTATACACCAACGCCATGGGCAAGACCATGAACAGCATGAATAAAAACCTCTACCTTGTGGCAAAGCACTGCTGCGCCGAGGAAGAACGCGCCCGCGCCGCAGCCCGCCCGCAGTCCGGGAACAACAACAAATAAATAAAGAGGGATACTGACCTATGAAAACCTATCTGATCACCGGCTGCGCCGGTTTTATCGGTTCCAACTTTGTGCACTATATGCTCAAAAAATACCCGGAGATCCTGTTGGTCAATCTGGATAAGCTGACCTACGCAGGCAATCTGGAAAACCTGAAGGACGTGGAGGGCGACCCCCGCCATGTGTTCGTGCAGGGCGACATCTGCGACAAGGAACTGGTGGAGAGCCTGTTTGCAAAGTACGATTTTGACTACGTCATCAACTTTGCCGCCGAGAGCCATGTGGACCGCTCCATCAAGAACCCCGAAATTTTTGTGCAGAGCAACGTGATGGGCACCGTCAACCTGCTGCAGCGCGCCAAGGAGGCATGGTATGACGCCGATGCCAAGACTTGGAAAGAGGGCAAGAAGTACCTGCAGGTGTCCACCGATGAGGTGTACGGCGCTCTGGGCGCAGACGGCTTCTTTATGGAGACCACCCCGCTGTGCCCCCACAGCCCCTACTCCTCCTCTAAGGCAAGCGCCGATATGTTCGTCATGGCCTTCCACGACACCTACGGTATGCCGGTGAACATTACCCGCTGCTCCAACAACTACGGCCCCTACCAGTTCCCGGAGAAGCTGATCCCCCTGATGATCAACAACGTCAAGCACCACAAGCAGCTGCCCGTCTACGGCGATGGTATGCAGATCCGCGACTGGCTGTATGTGGAGGATCACTGCAAGGCCATTGATATGGTGGCCAACGGCGGCAAGATCGGCGAGGTGTACAACGTGGGCGGCCACAACGAGCGCCCCAACATCTTCATCGTCAAGACCATCATCAACCAGCTGCACGACCGTCTGCAGGACGAGGGCATCAGCGAGGAGCTGATCAAGCACGTTGCCGACCGTCTGGGTCACGACCGCCGCTACGGCATCGACCCCACCAAGATCAAGAACGATCTGGGCTGGTACCCCGAGACTCCCTTCGAGAAGGGCATTGTGCTGACCATTGACTGGTATCTGAACCACGAGGAGTGGATGAACCACGTCACCAGCGGCGACTACCAGAACTACTATCAGGATATGTACAAGAATAAGTAACAGGTTGTAAAACATCAAAAGCAAAGAAAAACACCTACTGTGGGATTTTTCCACGGCAGGTGTTTTTCTTTAAAAGCCTCTTGACAACTATAGACTACTATGATAGTCTATAACTAGACTATTGCAATAGTATGGGAGATAAATAATGAGACTATTTGATTCAGAACTTAAAATTATGGAGCTTCTCTGGGCCCAGGGTAACATGACAGCAAAAGAATTGGCAGAAAAACTTTCATTGACTGTGGGGTGGAATAAAAATACAACTTATACGGTGCTGAAAAAGCTAGTGGAAAAAGGCGCTGTTAAACGGACAAATCCAGGATTTCACTGCGAAGCACTGGTTGCAAAAGACGAAATCCGAAAAAATGCCGTAACTGAGCTTGTGGAAAAGCTTTATGATGGATCAATGCAACTTTTGTTTGCATCTTTGATTTCGGAGGAAAAGCTTACAGAACAAGAGCGGGAAGAACTACAAAATTTGATTGACAAAATGTAAGGAGTAGCTGGATGCTGCGAAGTAATGAAGTGATTCTGATTTTATTGCTGGTATTTTTGCGCAGACGAATTGCATATCAGATTAGCCCGGTTATTACAGAGATATGTTGGTTGCTATTAGCAATGCGTCTGTTACTTCCGGAAGCAATTTCAGTGAAACTTAATGTACTGGGACAGCAGAAAACGGCACAGATGGAATTTAAGTCGCTTTTTGTAGGGTGGCGTTGGATAGGATGCAGCATATTATGTATAGCTACGGTATGTATGACAGCATCATTTTATTGGAAATTACGGGGGAAAATGCTTTGTACAGAAAATAAAGTCAATGCATGGAAACGGGAACATCCGTTGCGTTTGCCGTATCAAGTATATAGGACGAGTGCAGTTTCAACACCAATTTCCTGTGGGTTACTGTGCCCTCAAATTGTACTGCCAGATATGAATTATTCTGAGTCGGAAAAAAATTTTATTCTGTTGCATGAATGGACGCATCTAAGGCGTGGCGATTTATGGAAAAAGAGGTTGTTACTATTAGCAACATTTTGGAATTGGTATCATCCAATTGCTTGGGTTATGCTGTTTTTTGCTAATCGAGATATAGAATTATGCTGTGATAGATTCGTTACGCGCACATTAACTAGAGAGCAAAAACAAGATTATGCGCGGCTTTTAGTGGAGTTTCAAACGTATGTGAAATTGCCGCAAACAGGATTTACAGGAGGACAGTTACAAGAAAGGATTGTGAACCTTATGATGAAGCCTCAAAAAAATAATTGGAGTATGCTAGCGGTTTCACTGACATTGCTCACGCTTTGTATAGTATCTGCCTGCATTAGACTTGTACCGCAAGTGGAATACATTCCAAGTGCACAGAGACAAGATAATTATGAAGAAGCAAAAGAAGTAATGCGAAAAGTAAACCGTGATTCAGAAGAAATTTATAATCGATTGGAAAATGGCGAAAAGGTGGTAATAGAATTAGATGATGGAAAAATGGCAGTATTAAAGAATGATGTGGAGGAAAAGTAAGGATATGAAAAAAATGCTTTCAATTTTGGCAGTAGCAATTGCAATGTGTGCCTTTGGCTTGGTTGTCTCTGCAGAGAGCCCAGAATATTATAAAAACCTAGATATATCTGAGATTTTAGAAAGCATAGAGAACACAGAAGAAGTGCAAGAGGCAAGAGTGGTTCCATGTTGCGATGCAAACTATAAACTGGAATGGGTATTTTTTAAGATGACACATTACACGGTAACGGAAGAAGCAGGCAAACCAGCACCCTGTATTATGCACCTTATTTGGGAACAACAAGTATGTAAAAAGTGCGGAGCAATATGGGCAACGGAAATAAGAAGAACAGAAGAAGGGTGCGGGAAAATGGTACTGTAAATTTTTATGCGGCGTAGCCGACATAACATGTGGAAAGATAGCATATTGCAATAATAAAACCAGCGTCTACTGTATTTCTTATTGGGACTTCCAATAAGAGCGCAGGAGGGCGCTGGTTTATTTTTATCGATTGTAAGTGGTATCTACCACAAAATCCGCTGTTTCTTCAATATGATATTTTGCAAAATACCCCTCCTCCAGTGGCACCCACCGGGCGGCAAAATCCGCGTAGCGTGCGCCCTCCCGCGCCTGTAAGCGCCGGGTCTGCTCGGCCTTGGTGCAGGTCACGAACACCCGCAGCGTCTCGTAGGGGCGCAGCAGCGGGTGGTGGCTGTAACTGCCCTCTAAAATCACCAGCGGCTGCGCGGGCAGCTGTGCCGGGGGCAGATAAGCCCCCTCCCGGCAGCTGTACGCCCGGTAGGCTACCGTCTGCCCCGCGTAGGCCGGGCGCAGGGCTTCGTCCCGCAGACGGCTAAGGTCCATGTTGGCGCAGGGGGTGTGCGCCCAGTCCGGGCTGCGCCGGGCGGGCGGCAGGTAGAAATCATCCGTGCGCAGCAGGGTGCAGCCGGGCAGCTGCGCCGCCAGTGCGTTGGCAAGGGTGGTCTTGCCGCTGCCGCAGCGGCCGTCCAGCGCCAGCACCAGCGGGCGGGTGGGCTTTTGCGTCAGCGCGGCGCTCAGCAGCGCAGACAGGGTAGACGCGGTGATGGGTGTGGGCATGGGTTTGGCCTCCTTGGCAGGGTGCGCCCCAAGGGGCAGACCCGATAATACCCTGATTATATCATAACCGCCGCCGGAAGGGTAGCGAGGGCGTGGTTTGCCATAAATAACTTTTTTGTCATAAAGGCTTGACACAGCCGGTGGTGCTGTGGTACACTACTGACGTTAGAAACAACTAACTACATGAATCCCCACTGGCAGTGCCCGCAGACCGGGCGTGCTGCTTCTTTTTTTGAAATGATGGTTAGCCGTGTCTTACTTATAACAGCCCGGCATCCGGGGCACACTGACCCTGACACCGCCGCCAAAGGAGAACCGCCATGGAGCGTGATTTTGAGACCGTAATGATCGAACAATGTGCCCCGGTACTGGCGGGGCTGAAGCCTGCGGGGCTGTTCCGCTACGAAACGCGAGACCGTGCCGACCTTGCCCGGCGGGTGGCGGGCTGGAACGCCCAGCTGAACCCCAAGGGCTTGCAGGTGCGGGTGCTGCGGGGGTGCATCGCTACCCGGCAGTATCTGGTGTACGTCTACCGCGCCGCCAAGCTGCAAACGGTACTGGCAGATGCCGCTGTGCGCGGCTTTTTAGCCCGAGAGGGCTACCGTCTGCCGGAAGATGCAGCGGACTGCGGTGCGCTGATCGATCAGCTCAGCCTGCGGCTGTGCAGCGCTGCGGAAGCGGTGGATTTCCCCCACGAGATCGGGGTATTTCTGGGCTATCCGCTGGAGGACGTGGAGGGCTTTATCCGCTACCGGGGCAAGTGTTTTACCTGCTGCGGATGCTGGAAGTCCTACGGCGACCCCGCCGCCGCCCAGCAGCACTTTGACCAGCTGGCCAAGTGCACAGCGGTGTATCTGCGGCTGTTCCACAGCGGCACGCCCATTTTAAAGCTGGCAGTCGCCGCCTGAAAAATTGATATTCTCTTTTCAAATACTCTCTTTTATCCTGGCAACTCTCCTATGCTTCCGACACAGGAGAGAGCGATCCTCCTTTTTACACATGACCGCCCGGTGCAGCTTTGACCCCTGCGCCGGGCGGTCGTGCGTTTGGGGGACGATTTAGAATGGCTTCCGCTGCGCTCTAGCCATCTTCAGCGGAAAGATTATTTATAATTTCGGGATAGCGGAGCGCCTGCGGGCGCTCCGCTATCCCATTTTCACGGGAGGGGTCGTAATGGGAAACGGCATTTGCAACGCCGCTTTCTGCGCAAGCGCGGCGCTGGGGGCGGGCGCTCGCTCCCCCTTGGGGGAGCTGTCGCGCAGCGACTGAGGGCTTTTAATGGAGAAGCGAAAAAAGCGTTAAAGCGATAGCGCCGACTGGCGCAGCGCTAGCTTTTTTGTGCTTCGACTTCTTCTTTAGGATTGTCAAGGGCGAGCAGCCCTTGGCCCGTTGCGGGGTGGGTGGAGTCCAGAGGTAGGGAGG
>SKEE01000332.1_pt1 | contig 56002 bp, 55 predicted proteins | sample 4826661 | NCBI WGS metagenome assembly SKEE01 (sample SAMN11008817, study PRJNA524170) | human gut metagenome | biome: Human fecal sample; material: Feces; isolation source: fecal sample from pouch patient p20 | host: Homo sapiens | place: Israel: Tel-Aviv | collected 2016-11-14
TTCTTGAAGAAATCCTGGAATATGAAACTTCATCTTTATATGAATTTGAATTTTTTCAGAAAAAAGTACATGTTCGGGAATGGACAGAAGGCGGCAAAACTGTTACAAACTGGCAGTATGATTTCCGAAGTGCGACAGATACGTTTGTAAATGATCTGATGGATACAGAGAAATGGTTTACTTTCAGAATTCATGCAGAAGAAAAATTGCCAGAATATCGTGTGGATATTGAAAACAGAGTCAAGAAAGCAATATTAGATGATGGTGACAGAGAAGTATGTTTCCCGGTGATCATAAAAGAAGTAAGCAGAGAAGATGAAAGCATATGGACAGATGCATTAGAAAGAAATACTTATCTTGAAGATACTTTCAGGCTGCAGGATGGAGAATCTGATCATCGTAATTTTGAAGAGATCAAAGCAGATACAGAAAACAATAAAATCCTTATGATCAGCACTAATCCGGTAAGTCAGGAGCTTCATAATAAACAATCTGCAAATACAATTATGAAGGAATTTACAGATAGTTATCTGAACCCATTTATTGAAGAAAGAATGGCAGAGCTTGAACTGGAAGAAGAAGGAAGCAGAAATCCGGATGTAAAAGAGTATCTTCTTTCTTATAAAAAAGAAGATCTTGAAGAAAAAGTAAAAGAATTTCACATCACATGCAGTGGTGATTCCAAAGAAACTCTTGCAGACGAACTTGCCAGATATGTCTTAAGTCCGGAAGGAATGAGAGAGATTTTTCTTCAGGCAGATGAATGGGAAGCAGATGCATTTGAGGAAATTTTAGACAAAAAATGTTTCTCTGCGACAGAAGAAGACTGGATCAAACTTGGCTGGCTCAGTGATGCAGGTTATGTGGTTTCCTACAGTGATCATCATGCAGAAGTTCCAAGAGCAGTTATTTCCTTATATAAAGAAATCAATACTCCGGAATTTCATAAATTATGTAGGCAGGTAAGCTGGATGCGTTCCTGTCAGACTATGCTGGGATTTATTTATGCGATTGCACCGTTAAAAATCGTATATCGTATGTACCGCAGAAGACCGGAATATAAAGTGAACTATGATGAGTTTCTTAAGATTCTGGAACAGGTCCCAGAAAACGATAATATGTGCATTGTACGTGACGGCAAGATGATCTTCAAATCCGTTCTCCAGGATAATCTTTATGAAAGAATTGAAGAGTATCAGGGAGACAGAGAGTTTTATATGCCGTCTCCGGAAGAAGTTCTGGATTATGCAAAACATGGATATCCATCTGAAGATCCATCATACAAAAAACTGGAAAATTTCCTGAGAGAAGAGCTTCATCTGAATACAGTTCAGGTTATAGAATTGATGTACATTGTATTTAAAGAGTTCTCCATGGATGGAATGCTCTCAGATATTATGGAAGAATTCAACAACAAAAATGTTGTATTTGATTCAGAAAAACAGACAGAAGAATTTGCTGCTATTATGATGAACGTAAATAACAATACCAGAATGCTGGATTTCCGTGGATACACACCAAATGAAATCGCAAGGATGTCGAGTCCGAAAGCATCATCTGCAGTTATGCCTTCCATGGTACCGATGGGAAGTCTTGCATCAACACCATCATTTATTCCGTCAAATGCAGCGACAAAGAAAATTTATCCAAACGATCCATGTCCGTGTGGAAGTGGTAAAAAATACAAAAAATGCTGCGGCAGAAAGTAAGAAAGGACAGGCTGTAAAGTATGAAGTTACTGATCGTACGCCATGGGGATCCGGATTATACCATAGATTCCCTGACAGAAAAAGGTTGGAAAGAAGTGGAATTTCTTTCCGAGAAACTTTCAAAACTTGATATCAAAGATTTTTATGTGTCACCGCTTGGCAGAGCTAAGGATACAGCTTCTCTCACTCTCAAAAAGATGAACCGTACAGCGACAGAATGTGACTGGCTCAGAGAGTTTGATGTCCTGATCGATCGTCCGGATGTGACGGATCGTAAAATTATTCTCTGGGACTGGCTTCCACAGGACTGGACGATGGATGAACGTTTTTATCAGTATGATCACTGGTTTGAAAACGAACGTCTTCAGGCAGCCGGTGCAAAGGAATATTATGATTACGTTACCAGAGAGTTTGATAAACTCCTTGCCAGACATGGCTATGTCAGAGAAGGACACTACTACAGAGTCGAAAAAGCAAACAACGATACCATTGTTTTTTTCTGCCATTTCGGACTGGAATGCGTACTCCTGAGTCATTTGATGAGCGTATCTCCAATGGTACTCTGGCACGGAGCCTGTGCTGCACCAAGTTCCGTAACAACCGTAACAACAGAGGAACGACGCAAAGGAATTGCAAGTTTCAGAATGAATTCCTTCGGCGATATTTCACATCTTTATGTACATAATGAACCACCTGCTTTTGCAGCGAGATTCTGCGAATGTTACGATAATAAAGACGAAAGACACGATTAAAAGAAAGGACGAGATTCGAGAGAATTTCGTCCTTTCTTGCGTGTAAATGAGGGATATGATATATTAAAAATAATCTAAGAAAAACGAGGAAAAAATTTTGATTTCAAAAACAATGCAGACAATTTTACACGCACTGTCCTATGGAAATATAGAGGTAGAAGCATCAAGGCGGCTGGCGGATATCAAGAAGCTGGATGCGATGCGAATATTTCTGAAAAAACTGGATACAAAAGTGTATAATGGAACGTATGAAGTGCCGGTGAGATTATATTTTCCGAATGAGGAATCGATGAGTGGAGATGTTTCAGAGAAGGGGAAATATCCTGTTCTGTTATTTTTTCATGGCGGTGGCTGGGTGACAGAAAGTGTGGAGAATTATGACCGCGTATGCAGTAGAATGGCACAGTCCACGGGACATATCGTAATGTCAGTAGAATATCGCCTTGCACCGGAATATCGTTTCCCGGTACCGTTGGAGGACTGCTATGTGGCTGCAAAAGCACTTTATACAGGAAGGCTGATTCTTCCTGCAGATCCGGACAGAATTACGATCATTGGCGACAGTGCAGGTGGGAATCTGGCAGCGGCTGTATGTCTTCTGGCAAGAGAACGTGGAGAGTTTATGCCCCGGAAGCAGATTCTGATCTATCCGGCATTGAATAACTGTTATACGGAAGAATCACCATATAAATCCGTACAGGAAAACGGTGAAGGATATCTTCTCACAGCAGTCAAAATGGAAGATTACCTCAAACTGTATGAGAGCAGTCCGAAGGACAGGCAGAACCCGTACTTTGCACCGATTCTGGAAGAAGACCTTTCGCATATGCCGGATACCTTGATCCTGACGGCGGAGTTTGATCCTCTACGGGACGAAGGAGAGGCATACGGTAAACGTCTGAAATACGCAGGAAATTATGTGGAAGTTCACAGAATTCCAGAAGCACTTCACGGTTATTTTGCACTGGGGATCCGATTCCTTCATGTGCAGGAAAGCTTTGAGATCATGAATAAGTTTTTGAAGAAAGAAGCGGATAAGACGTGGAAACAGGATATTCAAAATGGAGAAAATTAGATAACGCAGCGATAGCTTTTCCATTGGTTACGGGCAGGAATGACAGCAGGGTTTTCCGGTTCTACTGCCAGCTGAAGGAAGAGGTGGATCCGGATATTCTGCAGTCTGCACTGGATCAGACAATGGAGAAATATCCGCTGTTCCAGGCAGTTTTAAGGAAGGGACTGTTCTGGTTCTATCTGGAGAGGCGCGAAATAAAAGCACTGGTAAAACCAGAGAGAAAGCCGCCATGCAGCCAGCTCTATATACCGGATCAGAAATCACTGTTATTTCGTGTGAGTTATCACAAAAACAGGATTAATTTTGAGGTTTACCATGCACTCACAGATGGAACCGGAGCTATGAATTTTATTACAGAACTGGTTCAGGATTATCTGATTCTTGCATATCCTGAGGTGGAGCTGCCGCGTATTGAGATGGCAGATGAGGCGACTCCGGGAGAGAAGGAAGAAGATAGCTTTTCACAGTATTATTCTTCCAAAATTCCCAAAAATAAAGAGAAAAAACCACCTGCAGTCCAGCTGAAGGGCGAAAAGCTGGTTCATTCTGATATGCAGATCACAGAGGTGATTTTTTCCGTAAAAGAAATACTGGCAAAATCCCGTTCCTACGGGGTGTCCATCACAATATTTCTGACAGCGATCCTGCTTTGTGCAATTCATGAGGAGATTCCAAAGAATAGACAGAAACGACCGATCACCCTGATGATTCCGGTCAATCTGAGAAACTATTTTCCGTCACAGTCTATGGGAAATTTCTTCGGATGGATCGAAGTGGGATATAAATTTGAAGAGAATACATCCTTTGAGCAGATACTGGAATCTGTCAAAGAACAGTTCAGAGAAAAACTGCAGAAAGACAGAATTGCAATGGACATGAACGGATATGTACGCCTGGAAAAAAATCCGTTTGTAAGAGCAGTTCCTCTGGAAATCAAGAGATATTTCCTGATCGCAGGTGCAAATCTGGGAGGCAGGAGCATTACAGCAGTATATTCCAATATTGGAATATTGAAATTCCCGCCGGAGTATAAACCTTATATTGAAAGGTTCGGCGTCTTCGCAAGCACAAACTCTTTGCAGGTGTGCTCCTGTTCTTACGAAGATCAGTTTGTGGTTGGATTTACCTCCAAAATACCGGATGACAGGATCCAGAAAAATTTTATCCGAATGCTGAAGGAAGAAGGGATTTCCTGTAAAGAAGAAAAAAATGAATTTCCAGGCTGTGCAGAGAAACAGAAAAAAGAAGACTTAAAAGTGATGCAGACGTTCACATTTCTGTGCCTGGCGATTGCCGTAATTTGCGGTATGCTTAATTATCTGATGCTGGAGACACTGAATTGGTTCTGGTTTGCGGCAGCAGGATGCGTCTGTGCGTGGCTGATCGTTCATGTGGCATATATGAAACGGAGAAGTATTCTGAAGAATGAGATGTGGCAGCTGCTGATCATAACGTTTTTATGTGTGTTGTGGGATCATTTTACAGGATGGAGGGGCTGGTCGATCGACTTTGTTTTTCCATTCGGGGCACTGGCAGTTCTGGCTTCCATACCCGTGATCGCCAAAATAAATCATCTGGAACGAGAGGAATACCTGTACTATCTGATACAGGCTGCCATCATAGGCTGTGTTCCGGCAATCCTGACTGCAGCAGGGATGATAACCTATACCTGGCCATCCGTCTTAAGTACAGGAATCAGTTTTTTGACACTGGCAGGATTGTTTATTTTCAGAACGAAGGATATTTTACGCGAAATAAGAAAGAAACTGAGAGTATAAAAAGTTGTTGTGAACAGTTACTAAAAAGTTACTGTAAACAGTTACAGCAGTTACTGTAAAAGCATTCGATTTACAATAGATAACAGGGAGGATGACAATGTTAGAATGTGATTACGAAGTAAAACAGATTGACGGAGATTATGCACAGCTTCAGCGGCTGGACAGACCGGAGGAGGAACTTAAACTGGTAGCGAGAGCACTTCTGCCGATGGAGATTTATGAGGGCTGTATCCTTCATTATGAGATGATGCAGTACTCCATGAAATAAATCTAGGAGACAGGACTAAGATGGAACAGTATTACTACAATCATATGGATAAACAGAAGCAGGCAGCGTATCATGCCATGCTGCAGGGAATTCGAAATCTGACGGATGAGTTTCAGATCCCGGCACTGGATGCGGATTCCCTGTACAATGTTTTTTTTCAGCTGAGGCTGGATCATCCGGAGATTTTCTGGGCAACCGGGTACAAATACCGCTACTACAAAGACTCACCTAATATTATTTTCATTCCGGAATATCTTTTTGAAAAAAATAAAATCAGAGAACATCAGAAGGCAATGACCGCACGGATCGACAAGCTTGTACGGGCAGCTGCAAAGTTGTCCGAATGGGAAAAGGAAAAATATGTGCATGACTTTATCTGTGAAAACATCCGTTATGATAAACTCAAGAAACCCTATTCCCATGAAATCATAGGACCGCTTGGACAGGGCGTTGGTGTCTGTGAGGGAATCGCTAAGGCGGTTAAAGTACTTCTTGATGAACTGGGAGTCTGGTGTGTGATCGCAATCTGCGGCAACAACCCAGATAAAGGTATCAAATACCGCCATACCTGGAATATTGTCAGAGTTGGCGGTGTATACTATCATCTGGATGCAACCTTTGATAATACTCTTGGCAAAAATGACCAGATACAGGACATTCGTTACGATTATTTCAATCTGGATGACAAGAGTATTTTTCGGGATCATGAGCCTCTGATCGCACCGGCACCGCATTGTACAGATCATGAACATTTTTACTATAAAGAAAAGAAGCTTTCCTTTACAAAGCAGGAAGATGTCTACAAACGATCCCTGCAGGCTGCAAAGAAAGGCAGAACACTCACTTTCCACTGGCGCGGCGGCTATCTCACCAGAGAAGTACTGAAGGAACTTCTCGACCTGATCCGCAAAGCAGGAGAAGAAAGAAAAAAGACACCAGTTGTAAATGTCAACTGGCCGCAGGCAGTCCTGAGTCTCCACTACATAGAAGAACAGGCACAGGAATGCATCACAATGGAAGATGCAAATGAGGGAGAAAAAGAATAAGTTTTTTATCTAAAAGGGGAAATTACTATGCTGGAAACATTTCAGGTTTTACATATTGAAGAACCGGATTTCGGCTGTGAAGGGCGGCCGGATGGATTTGAGATCAAAGACAAAGTACTTCTCAAAAGCAATCTCACAGGAGAAGAAAAGATCATCCACGAAAAAGATGCCAGACTGTATGAGCTGGACATCAACGAGGGCGACGAAGTGTTTCTGATCGAAGGCGAACTGAGAAAACTACGGTAATATTACAGAGATAGAGTTTAGATTTTGTTTAACTTTCTCACGGTGTTTATTCAGGACTTTCCTTTATAATAAAAACAAAATGCAGTGAATATGGAAGGAAAGGGGAAAGAAACATGAATAAGAACACAGTAAAAAGACGTATTTTCATATCCAATACACTGATGATCCTGGTCACCCTGGGAATCTTTCTGATCGTGAACCTTGGGATCATCAAGGTATATTCCGAATCCATCGAGCATGAATTCGAAGATACAGCCGTTGAACTTATGGGGGATGACGGCCTGGAAGAAATGGTAGAGACCTGGACGATCAAACGAAATGAATTCATCATTCTGTTCCTGGCAGATGGAATCCTCTGTATCCTGGCGCTGGTAGGTGTCAGCCAGGCATTTACAAGGAATCTTTCCAGGCATATCCTGGAGCCGCTGGATGCTTTGAACGATGGCGCAGAGCGGGTGCAGAATAACAACCTGACGGAAGATATCCTCTATGTCGGAGATGTAGAATTTGAGAAAGTCTGCACAACCTTTAACAAAATGCAGGGGCACATTCTGGCAGCGCAGGAAAAAAACCAGCGCTACGAAAAGGCCCGCACAGATATGATCGCAGGGATCTCACACGATCTCCGTACACCACTGACTGCGATCAAGGGAACGATCAAAGCGCTGATGGATGGAATCGCCTCAACACCGGAGAAACAGCAGAAATTTCTGAATGCAGCTTACCGGCGGACCGGCGAGATGGATACACTTCTGAATCAGTTATTCTATCTGTCCAAACTTGAGACAGGAAACATGCCGTTATCTGTCCAGAGGATAAATCTGACAGATTTTCTTGCAAAATATGTCTACGGCAAACAGGAAGTCCTTGATCCTGCACAGGCAGAAGTCCGTGCGACACTGGAAGAATGCAACCTCTATACCGAGCTGGATCCGGAGCAGATGCAGAGGATCCTAGACAATCTGATTGAGAACAGCATCAAATATAGCGAACAGGAACCAGTTGAAGTAGAAATCTCTCTGAGAGAACAGGAAGACAGACTTCTTCTCACTGTTTCAGACAATGGAGTTGGAGTTCCGGAAGAAAAACTTCCGCATATCTTTGAAGAATTTTACCGCGCAGATGAGTCCCGCAACAAAAAAGAAGGAAACGGTCTGGGACTTTATATCGTGAAATATCTTGTAGAAGCAATGAAGGGAAATGTCCGTGCAGAAAACAGGAATGGTCTTGTGATCTCTATGGATTTTCCATTAAAAGGCAGAGAAAGGATGGCACAGCATGGAAAACAGGAAGAAAATTCTGATCATTGAGGATGATGAAGATATCAGCATGATCGAGGAGGCATATCTGGAGTCTGCCGGTTTTGAGACAAAGATTCTTTCTGATGGAAATAAAGTGAATGAGATCATTGAGGCAGAATCCTTCGATCTGATCCTGCTTGATCTGATGCTTCCGGGCAAAAGCGGCTATACGATATGCAGGGAGATCCGTGACAAATTGGATATTCCGATCCTGATGGTGACAGCAAGGACGGAATCTGTAGACAAGATCCGTGGTCTTGGAATGGGCGCAGATGATTATATTTCCAAGCCGTTTGATCCGGCAGAACTGGTTGCCCGTGTCACAGCAAATCTCCGTCAGTATGACCGTATGCTGCAAAAAAGTGCCGATTCCGCCCATCAAGAAGAGCCGGAGGAAATCCGTATCCAGGATCTGAGGATCCTTGTGAACAGCTGGAAAGTATTCAAGGGAGATCAGGAGATCCGTTTCCCGAACAAGGAATTTGAACTGCTCAAATTTTTTGCACAGCATCCGAATATCGTGTTTTCCAAAGAGCAGTTATTTGAGAAGATATGGGGCTTTGATTATGCCGGTGACAGCGCGACGGTCATGGTGCATGTCAACCGCATCAGAGAGAAGATTGAGGACGACAGCAAGAATCCAAAGATCCTCGAGACCGTCTGGGGCGCGGGATATCGATTAAATAAATAAAGAGTTTAGGGTTTGTTTAGAAAAACATCTCCTTTTTGTTTAATGCAGTCTGTTAGGATAATTGCATAAGCAAAGAGGAGGTTTTTTTGTTATGATAAAAGAAGGAGTTCATGGTTTTTGTATGGCGCTGGCTGATAGTGTTCCGGGAGTTTCCGGAGGAACAATCGCATTTATCATGGGATTTTATGACCAGTTCATCGGTTCCATCAATGATCTGGTATTTGGCAAAATGAGACAGAAAAAACAGGCATTCCGATATCTGTTCAAACTGGGGATCGGATGGCTGATCGGAATGGGAATGGCAGTCCTCGCACTTTCTTCCCTGTTTGAAAGTCACATTTATATGATAAGCTCCCTGTTTATTGGATTTATCGCAGGTTCTCTTCCGGTAGTGGTTCATGAAGAATATCAGTCCTTCCGAAAGGTTATGAAAGGTTTCTTTTTCCTCTGCCTGGGTATTTTTACAGTAGTCATTATCACCTGGCTGAACGGAAGGATCGGAGCAGGAACAGCGGATATGGCAAGTATGTCACCGCTGCTTGGAATTAAGCTGTTTTTCATTGGAATGATCGCAATCTCAGCGATGTTCCTTCCGGGGATTTCCGGTTCCACACTGCTTCTGATCTTTGGAATGTATATCCCGGTGATCAATGCGGTAAGAGGACTGATGTCTATGAATTTTGCCTGCTTCCCGGCACTGATGATCTTTGGACTTGGTGTACTGACAGGAGCAGTAACTGTAGTAAGACTCATCCAGTTCTGTCTGGAAAATTACCGTACACAGTCAGTTTATATGATTCTTGGCATGATGATCGGTTCTTTCTACGCGATCATTATGGGACCGACTACCCTGGAAAATGCACTTCCGGCATTAAACCTGGGAAGCCTGAATCTTGTCGCTGTATTCATTGGCCTTGGACTCGTTCTTGGAATGCATTTTATCAAGGAATGGAGTGAGAGTTATGAGCATTGAATTTAAAATTCTGGATTTTATCCAGACACTGCATACACCGGTGCTGGATAAGATCATGGTCGGGGTCACAAAACTTGGAGACGTGGGAATTATCTGGATCATCTTAACGGCGATACTTCTGATAATACCGAAAACGAGACGGACCGGCGGTGTAATGCTGGTGGCACTGGTCGTGCAGACAGTACTGTGCAATGTGATCCTGAAAAATCTGTTTGCAAGAACAAGACCGTATGATGTGAATACGACGGTTCAGCTTCTGGTTCCGAAGCTTCACGATTTTTCCTTCCCGTCAGGTCACACATCCGCGTCTTTTACAGCAGTGAGTGCACTGTATTTTTCAAAAGATAAACTGTGGAAACCGGCACTGATACTTGCCTGCCTGATCGCAGTTTCAAGACTTTATTTATATGTACATTATCCTACAGATGTACTGGGCGGACTGCTTCTTGGAGTTTTGTCCGGATATATAGGATATAAGATCATGGAAAAAGTAAAAAACAAAGGGATCCCTGGAATTTCACAAAGAAAGTAAAAGAGGCGATAACTATGAGTATTGGGACAATTGTTTTTATAGGCGCATTGATGATGGTATTTCAGATTCCGGTAATACTGGGAGAATAATTTCCAGGCAGCGAGAGGAGATGAAAAAATGTCGTATGTGGTCATTCCGGCATATTGCCCGGACAGAACGCTGGTTTCTCTTGTAGAGCAGATGTGGGAAACCGGATGCAGGATGATCGTGGTGGACGATGGAAGCGGTGAGGAATATCAGAGCATTTTTGATGAGATCAGCGATGTCAGCGTGATCCTCAGACATCCTGAGAACAGCGGCAAAGGAGCCGCAATAAAATCTGCACTTGAATATATTGAGCAGAAGCACAGTCACAGAGATGTCGTGGGGATCATGGATGCGGATGGACAGCATCTCCCGGAAGACATGCTCAAACTGCTTGAGGCGGCACAGGATGAGAGCCATACACTGGTCTTGGGAGTCCGTTCTGTGGGACACAAGATGCCGCCTCGTTCCAGAATCGGAAATGAACTGACGCGAAGTGTTTTTCATCTGATCAGCGGTGTGAGAGTTTCCGATACCCAGACAGGTCTCCGGGCTTTTGGAACAGAAATGATCCCGGAGTTCCTTGTGATCGAGGGCGAGCGGTATGAGTACGAAATGAATGTGCCGATAACGATGGCGAAGAAAAAAGTCCATATCAGGGAGATCCCGATCAAAACCATCTACAAAGATGATGACAATTCCACTTCGCATTTTCGGACGGTCCGTGATTCACTGAGGATCTACAAAGACATTCTGAAATTTACATTTTCATCTTTCTCAAGCTTTGTTCTGGATTATCTGCTTTTTTCGGGAATGATGCTGTTGTTTCCGCATACGGCGGTGACGATCCTGACAGCAGGGAAAAAGACATAAAGATGAAGAAGAAAATAATACTTCTGGTGACGGACATCGTCATAGCAGCACTGATCCTTCTGGGCGTGTGGATCATAAATTACAAGATCCGCAGGATGAGACTCATAAAACAGATTTTATTTCATACGGCAGTAATATGCGGGCTGGTATAATCCGTTCATGGATTTTTTTGGACATGTGTCGTTTATCCCAGTGAGCGGATGTGTGTCAGTGCTGGTTCTTGGAATTTTAAATATTGTGGAGATCTACAGGAGGAATCTGGAAGTTCAGCGGAATCGAAGAGGCAGCTTTCGGATTGCCGCTCACAGATAGCGAGGTGAAGCATTAGGACTGGATTTTCTCATGGTTTGGAGTTAAAATAACCATGGAGGAAAAACCATGCAGAAAATCAGAGAAGCGATCAGTTTTTATGGACGGGTCCAGGGTGTTGGATTCCGGTATAAATTAGGATACCTGGCCCAGATGTACACCGTGACCGGATGGGCGAGGAACGAATATGACGGTTCTGTTTCGGCAGAATTGCAGGGGCTTGAGGAAGATATTGACAAGATCATTCAGGCACTTTACAATGACCGTTATATAGAGATTGATGATATCCGAAGACGGAGGATTTCTCTGGATGAGAATGAGCGGCGATTCGGAATCTGCTACTGAAGGGAGATGCACAAATGGAAGAATTATATCAGGCAATCGAGGAGAAGATCAAGTCATCAGGCTATCCGAGAGAGATTTCCGGAGAAGCAGTCTACGAGGACATCTGTGACCAGATCGACGGCAAGGAAAATGGTACTTATGTGTTACTTTCCAAGTTTGAGGATGATGTGATCTTTGAGTATCATATCACAGTTATGGATCATGAATTTAATCTTGGAATCCTTACAATGAGACTTCCAGAGGGAGTTTACGCAGTAAACTTTGATGAGGATTAATAAGGATTGATTAGCAGAGAGCGGGCAGAGACCTGCTCTTTTTGCAGATAAAATGAATAAAGAGGGGGGATTGTTTATGTGGATCTTATTCGCAGTAGGATCTTCTTTTTTTGCGGGAATCACAGCGATTCTTGCGAAGTGTGGAATCCAGAAAACGGATTCTGATGTGGCGACAGCAGTGAGGACAATCGTGGTCCTTCTGTTTTCGTGGCTGATGGTGCTGGTTACGGGGACCTTTTCAGGAATTCATAATATCAGTGGAACAACGCTTTTGTTTCTGATCCTGTCAGGTCTGGCGACGGGAGCATCGTGGCTGTGCTACTTCCATGCATTGCAGAAAGGTGATGTCAACAAGGTTGTGCCGATCGACAAATCCAGTACGATCCTGACGATCTTTCTGGCATTGATCTTTCTTCATGAGGGACTGACCTGGGCGAAGTTTGGCTGTGTCTGTCTGATCGCGGCCGGTACCTATATGATGATCTCCAGAAAGGAAGTTACAGAGGACACAAAGAAAAAAGACAGTAGTTGGTTTATTTATGCGGTGCTGTCAGCAGTGTTTGCAAGTCTGACAGCGATTCTTGGAAAGATTGGAATTTCAGGAATCGACTCAAACCTGGGAACCGCAATCCGCACAACCGTTGTCCTTCTGATGGCATGGCTGATGGTTTTTGTCCAGGGTAAGCAGAAAGAAGTAAAGGATATTGAGAAAAAAGAGCTTCTTTTTATCGGACTTTCAGGTATCGCGACAGGAGCCTCCTGGCTCTGCTATTATCGTGCTCTGCAGGAAGGATCTGCATGTGTTGTTGTGCCAATCGATAAACTCAGTATTCTCGTGACGATCGCTTTTTCCTGGATCGTTTTCCACGAAAAACTGACACGCAAATCTGCGGTGGGAGTTATCCTGATCACCGTCGGAACGGTGCTTATGACGATGGCATAAAATCGTCGGAGCTATTGAGAAAGGGACGGATGACAGGGCAATAGAAATTTCCTATAACATTATAACAAAATAGAGATACCCATTTACAGGATAAAGATGGTAAGATAAAGAAAAACGAAAGAGCAGGAGTTGAATATAATGGGACATTTTTATTTTGTGAGACATGGACAGACTGTCTGGAATGTAGAGAATAAGATCTGTGGAGCGACAGACATTGCACTGACAGAGAAAGGGCATCAGCAGGCAATCGAGACAGGACATGAGATTCTGCGTCAGGGGATCCAGGCGGATGAGATCCTTTATTCTCCACTGATGCGTGCAGCAGATACAGCAAAACATATTTCTGAGATCACCGGAATTCCGGCACGTGTAGAGCCGAGACTGATCGAGCAGAATTTCGGCAAATATGAATCTACTGTCCGTAATGGAGAGGAATTCCAGAAGGCAAAGCAGCAATTCATTACCAGATACGACGGTGGAGAATCCATGCTGCATCTGGCACAGAGGATCTACAATCTTCTCGACGAGATCAAAGAAGAATCCAATCACAAAACCTATATCCTCGTGGCACACAACGGGATTTCCAGGGTGATCCAGTCCTATTTCTACGAAATGACAAACGAAGAATACGCGACATTCGGAGTGGAAAACTGCGAAGTCAAAAGATTTGATTTTGAGTAATAAATAAGATAAAAAGATGGTCAAAACAGGCAGGGAATTCGCATAACGGCGCAAAATTCCTGCCTGTTTTTATGTTGTAGAGCGGAATGCAGTATGCTATAATACACACTAGTATACTAGGTTAAAAGGAGCGTTTAGTAATGAATATCCATGATAAATATAAAGTATTACAGCAGAACCTGAAGGAAATGGGAAGTGTTGCAGTTGCTTTTTCAAGCGGCGTGGATTCTACTTTCCTTCTGAAAGCAGCACTGGAAGCACTTGGAACGGATCATGTGATCGCAGTGACTGCAAGTTCCTGCTCTTTTCCGGAAAGGGAATTAAAAGAAGCAAGGGAATTCTGTGAGAAAAACGGTGTCCGCCAGATCATCTGCAAATCTGAAGAACTGGATATCGACGGTTTCCGTCAGAATCCAAAGAACCGCTGTTATCTCTGCAAGCATGAATTATTTGAGAAAATCTGGGAGATTGCCCGCCAAAATGGTATGAATGCAGTTGCAGAGGGATCCAACATGGATGACAACGGTGACTATCGTCCGGGTCTGATTGCGGTCAAAGAACTTGATGTCAGCAGTCCGCTTCGTCAGGCAGAACTTTATAAAGAAGAAATCCGCGAACTTTCCAGGGAAATGGGACTTCCTACCTGGGACAAACAGTCCTTTGCCTGCCTTTCCTCCCGTTTCGTTTACGGCGAGACCATCAGTGAGAAAAAACTCGGCATGGTAGATAAGGCAGAGCAGCTCCTTCTGGATATGGGATTCCATCAGGTGCGCGTCCGCATTCACGGAAACATTGCACGAATCGAAGTTCTTCCGGAAGAGATTACAAAAATCGTTGAGGAAGATAACAGAACCAGAATTGCAAACCGGTTTAAGGAGTATGGTTTTGACTATGTGACTCTTGATCTTCTGGGCTACCGTACCGGAAGTATGAATGAAACACTGGATGAGAAAGAAAAGGAGATTAAATAAATGTTGAATCAGTTTTCCAGAACAGAGCTGTTATTTGGGAAAGAAGCCATGGAGAAACTTGCGAATTCCAGAGTTGCCGTTTTTGGAATCGGCGGGGTCGGTGGTTATACCGTAGAGGCACTTGCACGAAGTGGGATCGGTGCGATCGATCTGATTGATGATGACAAAGTCTGCCTCACAAATTTGAATCGCCAGATCATTGCAACCAGAAGCACCATTGGTAAATATAAAGTTGATGTTATGAGGGATCGCATCCTTGACATCAATCCAAAGACAGAAGTCAATGTCCACAAATGCTTCTATCTGCCTGAAACTAAGGACGAGTTTGATTTTACGAAATATGATTATGTTGTAGATGCAGTGGATACTGTGACTGCCAAGATTCAGCTTGTTATGGAAGCCAGGGAAGCAGGTGTTCCGATCATCAGCAGCATGGGGGCCGGAAACAAACTCGATCCGACAGCCTTTCAGGTAGCAGACATTTATAAGACATCTGTCTGCCCGCTTGCAAAAGTTATGCGCCGTGAACTCAAAAAACGCGGAATTAAAAAACTGAAAGTAGTATATTCACAGGAAACGCCAACCCGTCCGATCGAGGATATGGCCATCAGCTGTCGTACAAACTGTATCTGTCCTCCGGGCGCAGCACACAAATGTACAGAGCGTCGTGATATTCCGGGTTCTACAGCCTTTGTTCCGTCCGTAGTCGGTCTGATCATTGCAGGAGAAGTGATAAAGGATCTGACCGGAAAGAGATAAATAGGATATGGTACAGATGCCGATCATAAGAATGATATATGAGAAATAAAATTGTGAAATAAATAACAAAAAAGGTCAAAAAACAGGTCCTTAGCCTCAAAATCAGAGGATAAGGACCTTGGCTTTTTTTGTATACAATTCTTAATACTCGCCGACAACAGTTGCTTTGAGCAGGTTGGTATTACCGGAGCGTACAAGCGGAACACCAACAGTAAGAACAACAACATCGCCTTCTTTGACATAACCCTTTTCTTCAGCGGCTTCAGTAGCATGAAGAAGAAGGATTTCCATACTGTATTCTTCTTTCATATGAATTGGAGTAACACCCCATACAAGGTTCATCTGGCGATATGTACGTTCGTCAGGAGTACAGCCGATGATCGGACATCCCGGACGATATTTGGAAACCATACGAGCAGTATTACCGGAACGGGTAACTGCAATGATGGCCTTGGCATTCAGATCGATCGCTGTCATACAAGTTGCATGAGAGATTGCTGTGGTTACGTTTGTGGCGTGCTCCTTGGTGCGAACACTGAACTGCTGATTAAAGTCAATATCAGCCTCCGTACGAACTGCGATCTTGACCATAGTCTTGAGTGCTTCTACAGGATATTTACCTGCAGCAGTCTCACCGGAAAGCATGATCGCACTTGTTCCCTGATAGATCGCATTGGCAACGTCTGTGGTCTCTGCACGTGTCGGACGCGGGTTTTTGATCATGGAATCCAGCATCTGAGTAGCTGTGATAACCTGTTTTCCCGCAGTGTATACTTTGGCAATGATATCCTTCTGGATAACCGGAACATCCTCAAGCGGGATCTCAACACCCATGTCACCACGGGCGATCATGATACCGTCAGCAGCTTCAATGATGCTGTCGATGTTGTCAACACCCTGCTGGTTCTCGATCTTGGCGATAATCTTGATCTCCTGTCCACCGTTTTTTTCAAGGATATCACGAATTTCCTTGACATCGGCTGCTGTTCTGGTGAAAGAAGCAGCGATGAAATCATAGCCTTCCTTGATACCAAAGAGGATATCATCATGATCCTTAGGGCTGATGAATGGCATGTTTACTTCTACGCCAGGAAGGTTGACACCTTTTTTGTTGCCGAGAACACCACCATTTATTACCTTACAGATAATGTCCTGACCTTTAATCTTCTTAACTTCAAGTCCAATCAGACCATCATCGATCAGAATGCTGTTGCCTGGTTTGACATCTTTATATAATTCTTTATAGGTAACGGAAACGATATTTTCATTTCCTACGATTTCCTCTGCGGTTAAGGTGAATTCCTGGCCTTCCTTCAGAGTGATCTTGCCATTTTCAAATTCGCGGATACGAATTTCAGGACCTTTTGTATCGAGAAGCGCAGCTACCGGTTTACCAAGACGTGTACGAATTTCTTTTAAGCTATCAATACGACCTTTTTGCTCATCGTGTAAACCATGGGAGAAGTTGAAACGTGCAACGTTCATTCCTTCTTTAACGAGTTTTTCCAGAACACCGTCCTTGTCAGTAGACGGACCAAGGGTACAGATAATTTTTGTTTTGCGCATAAATTTCCTCCTACTTTTCTTTACCTAAAAAATACACATCTATTCTAACACATTATTTTCAATGTACAAGTAAAGATTTTGATAAATCAAATGTTAAAATTATAACATTTTTTAATAAAATCAAACGTTGTTAAAACCTGGTATGACGGTTGATATACTTTGCTTTGTACTTGGAGTAAACAATTGTCTGATCCTTGTAGAGACCATAATATCCAGAGACGGCATAACTGATGGAAACCGCGATCAGGTAATAAGAAACTCCGCGGAAACCAAACAGCTCAAAGGCAATCAGGATAGATGTGATCGGACAGTTGGTGACGCCGCAGAAAAGTGCTGCCATGCCCGCAGCCGCACACAGAGAAGGTGAAATTCCAAGAAGATGTCCCATCAGGCAGCCAAAGGTGGCTCCGATACAGAAGGACGGGACAATCTCACCGCCGCGGAATCCGGCCTTCATGGTCAGAGCAGTGAGAAGCATTTTCCATAAGAAATCCAGAGGCCGGACCTGTCCTTCCTCTACTGCAAGTTCAATGAGGTTATTTCCGGCACCCATATAATCAGCTGTACGGAGAAGGAGAGTGATGGCAATAATAATCGCACTTGCCGCCAGGATCCGTATGTATGGATTTTTGAGATATCTGGAATAAAGAGCACCGACTGCACGAAGCAGCATACAGAAAAGAATACTGATCGCGGCACAGGCAACAGCAACAACGACCATTTTGATTCCCGTGATAACAGACAGATCCGGGATATTTACGACATGAAAAGATTCCGGATTGATGTCAAAGCCGGCAGCGAACTTTGCTGCGATCAGGGATGAGATCACACAGGGAAGCAGAGCAGCATAGTACATGACACCGACACTGATGACTTCCATGGAAAAAACAGCCGCTGCCATGGGTGTGCCGAACACAGCGGCAAAGGCCGCACTCATACCGCACATGACCATAACATGACAGTCTTCTTCATCGAGACGGAACCAGCTACCGAGCTGATTTCCGATACTTCCGCCAAGCTGGATCGCAGCACCCTCGCGACCGGCAGAGCCGCCGGCAAAATGCGTGAGGATCGTGGAGACAAAAATCAGAGGTGCCGAGCGAAAAGGTACATCATCCTGTGAGCGGATGGTAGACAGAACCTGGTTGGTGCCTCCATCCTCGCGGCCAAATTTCTGATAGAGAAATACAATTATAAGACCTGATACCGGAAGCAGGAGAAACACCCAGGTATTCTGTGTACGGTAAGTGGTGACAAATTTCAGTGCACGGGCAAAAAGGCTGCTGATAAATCCGACCATCAGTCCGGTTAATATTGCCAGAACCAGCCATTTGATGAGATTTGTCATATCATACTGAATGTGACCGATATAATATTCCAGATTTCGAGTTTCTTCTGGATTATTTTTATCCTGCGTGTTGTTCATAGTTAATCCCCCAAAAAATGATTTGGTAACTATTCAGAAGGTAGTATCCCGCGAGGTGTTTTGGCATGTTTTTTGCCAAAATCCCGAGACATACAAGGCAAAATGCCATCACCGAAGGTGATTTGGAATGCATTTTGACTCGTAACTGTGAGGGTACTGAACAGTTACATTTATATAAAGAAAGAATTTTCTGCGCAAATATCCCAAAATGTGTGAGTGAATATTTTCGACAGAGAATTCTTTCTTTTTATTTTTTACGCAGGGAACAAGCAAAAATCATACCTGCAGGAGAATACGGTGACTGTCCGACTGACACGATAACGAAAAAGTTTGAAACCATATGTAAAAGTCCTGCTTGTATGAGAATATGAAGATTGCCAGAAAAACAAAAGAAAAAGAAAACTACAGGAGAAAATTTCCTGCTTAAATCACCAATAAGAAAAGAACTACAAGAAAAAACAAAAATTTTTAAAATACCCATTGACAAATAAAAGAGGCAGTGCTATCTTTAAACCATAGATGTTAGCACTCCACTTAAACGAGTGCTAACACATGAAAAGACAAAGAAGGAGGCAGAGATAGATGCAGGATTTGGATGAAAGAAAGCGCAAGATTTTAAAAGCGATTATCCAGACCTATCTGGAAACTGGTGAACCGGTTGGTTCGAGAACCATTTCCAAGTATACAGATTTGAATCTGAGTTCTGCCACCATTCGAAATGAGATGTCGGATCTGGAAGATCTGGGATACATTGTACAGCCTCACACCTCAGCGGGCAGGATTCCATCGGATCTCGGTTATCGATTATATGTCGATGAACTGATGAAAGAAAAAGATCAGGAAGTTTCCGAGATGAAGGAAATGATGATCGAGAAAACAGATCGGATGGAACGGGTGCTCAAACAGGTGGTCAAGGTGCTCGCATCCAATACGAATTATGCGACACTCATTACCGGTCCTACCTATCATCACAACAAAGTAAAATTCATCCAGTTATCCAAGCTGAACGAAGAACAGCTTCTGGCAGTGATCGTTGTGGAAGGCAACCTGGTAAAGAACCAGATCGTAAATCTGGATGAGACGATCGATGATGAACAGATCCTGAAACTGAACCTGTTATTGAATACACAGCTGAATGGTCTGACGATCGAAGAGATCAGTCTTGGCATGATCACGAAGCTGAAAGAACAGGCAGGTGTCCACAGTGGTGTGGTGAGTACCGTATTAGACGCGGTGGCAGATGCCATTGCAGTGGACGATGAGGAAGTTCCGGTGTATACAAGCGGAGCGACCAACATTTTCAAATATCCGGAACTGGCAGACAGCAGTAAGGCCAGTGAACTGATATCCGCATTTGAGGATAAACAGGAACTGGTTGAGATGATCAAGGATACCGTTTCTGATTCCGGAGAGAATACAGGGATTCAGGTATATATAGGAAATGAAAGCCCGATACAGACCATGAAAGATTGTAGTGTAGTAACTGCATCGTATGATCTGGGAGAGGGAATGAAAGGAACGATAGGAATTATCGGACCGAAGAGAATGGATTATGAAAATGTAGTAGATAATCTGAAAACATTGAAAGTCCAGTTGGACAACATATTCAAAAAGCCGTAGAAAGGTGGAATGTGAGAGATGGCAGAAGAAAATAAAACGACTGCTGAGGAGACAGCCGAAGAGGTAAAAGAAACCGAGGCAGCTGAAGACGAAGTCACCGAAGCAACTCCTGAAACTCAGGCAGGAAGCGAAGAAGTGGAAGAGACCAAAGAGAAAAAACTTTTTGGAAAAAAGAAAAAAGATAAAAAAGATGAAAAAATCGAAGAACTGACCGATCGCGTAAAACGCCAGATGGCCGAGTTCGAAAACTTCAGAAAACGTACCGAAAAAGAAAAAGCAGGTATGTATGCTGTGGGAGCCAAGGATGTGATCGAGAAGATTCTTCCGGTAGTCGATAACTTTGAAAGAGGTCTGGATGTCGCAGAAGACAAAGAAGATCCTTTCGTACAGGGAATGGAAAAAATCTACAAGCAGTTCCTTACCGCACTGGATGGCATGGGAGTAAAAGCCATTGAAGCTGTAGGAAATGAATTCAATCCGGATTTCCACAATGCAGTGATGCATGTGGAAGATGAAACAGTCGGAGAGAACATCGTAGTAGAAGAGTTCCAGAAGGGTTACATGTACAAAGACAGTGTAGTCCGCCACAGCATGGTAAAAGTAGCCAACTAACAATTATCAGAATATAGATTAAGATTATAATTCATGAGGAGGAAACAGTCATGGGAAAAATCATTGGTATTGACTTAGGAACAACAAACAGCTGTGTAGCTGTTATGGAAGGTGGAAAACCAACCGTTATCACAAATGCAGAAGGAGCAAGAACAACACCATCTGTAGTAGCATTTACAAAAACAGGAGAAAGACTGGTAGGTGAACCTGCAAAACGTCAGGCAGTAACCAACGCAGATAAAACAGTTTCTTCTATTAAAAGACATATGGGTACTGACTACAAAGTAACCATCGATGACAAAAAATATTCTCCACAGGAGATTTCCGCTATGATCCTGCAGAAGATGAAATCCGATGCAGAAAACTACCTGGGTGAAAAAGTAACAGAAGCAGTTATCACTGTTCCGGCTTACTTCAACGATGCGCAGCGTCAGGCTACCAAAGATGCAGGTAAGATCGCAGGTCTTGATGTAAAACGTATCATCAACGAGCCTACAGCAGCAGCTCTGGCATATGGTCTGGACAACGAACAGGAACAGAAGATCATGGTATACGACTTAGGTGGTGGTACATTTGATGTATCTATCATCGAGATCGGTGATGGCGTTATCGAAGTTCTGTCTACCGCAGGTAACAACCGTCTGGGTGGTGATGACTTCGACCAGAAAGTAGCAGATTACATGCTGGCAGAGTTCAAGAGAACAGAAGGTGTAGACCTGTCTCAGGATAAGATGGCTCTGCAGAGAATCAAAGAAGCAGCAGAGAAAGCGAAAAAAGAACTTTCTTCTTCTACAACAACCAACATCAACCTGCCATTCATCACAGCTACAGCAGAAGGTCCGAAACATTTCGATATGAACCTGACAAAAGCAAAATTCGATGAACTGACACATGATCTGGTAGAAATGACAGCAGAACCTGTAAGAAGAGCACTGTCTGATGCAGGACTGACAGCTTCTGAACTGAGCAAAGTCCTTCTGGTTGGTGGTTCTACACGTATCCCGGCTGTACAGGATAAAGTAAAACAGCTGACAGGACATGAACCAAGCAAGAGCCTGAACCCGGATGAGTGCGTAGCTCTGGGAGCTTCCGTACAGGGTGGTAAACTGGCAGGCGATGCCGGTGCCGGCGATATCCTGCTTCTGGATGTAACTCCACTGTCACTGTCTATTGAGACAATGGGTGGTATCGCAACCAGACTGATCGAGAGAAATACAACCATCCCGACCAAGAAGAGCCAGATCTTCTCCACAGCAGCAGATAACCAGACAGCCGTAGACATCAACGTCGTACAGGGTGAGAGACAGTTTGCGAAAGACAACAAATCTCTTGGACAGTTCCGTCTGGATGGTATCCCGCCAGCAAGAAGAGGTGTTCCGCAGATCGAAGTAACTTTTGATATTGATGCCAACGGTATCGTAAATGTATCTGCAAAAGACCTGGGAACAGGAAAAGAACAGCATATTACCATTACAGCCGGTTCCAATATGTCTGATTCCGATATCGACAAAGCAGTAAAAGAAGCTGCTGAGTACGAAGCACAGGATAAGAAGAGAAAAGAAGCCATCGATACAAGAAACGATGCAGACGCTATGGTATTCCAGACAGAGAAAGCTATCGAAGAGGTAGGAGACAAACTGGATGCCAACGATAAGACAGCAGTAGAAGCTGATCTGGCAGCTCTGAAAGATCTGATTGCAAAGGCTCCTGTAGATAACATGACAGATGAGCAGGTTGCAGAGATCAAAGCTGCAAAAGAAAAACTGATGGAAAGCGCACAGAAACTGTTCGCAAAAGTATACGAGCAGGCACAGGGAGCAGCAGGTGCTCAGGGTGCAGGTCCGGACATGAGTGGAGCAGCAGGCGGTGCTTCTCAGGGATCCAGTGAAGCAGGATACGGCGACGACGTAGTAGACGCTGACTACAAAGAAGTTTAATACGAATAAAGAATAAATCATACTTACCAGATGGTTATACAAGTTGTGTAAGTAAATGCAGGGGACGGGGATACCGGAAGGGTCACCGTCCCCATAATGTGATGATGCCAGGGCTTCAGGATCGGAAATCTGACATAAGCCTGCTTGCAGGAAGATTTCTAAACTTTTGATCCTGACATCATATGAGTAGATAATTCCGCAGTTGTATCCCCCAGGGGTACGAGGCGTTTCGATAAGGTGAAAGAAAATGGCAGAGAAAAGAGATTATTATGAGGTTCTGGGTGTAGAGCGCGGAGCTGATGATGCGACCTTGAAAAAAGCATACCGGAAACTGGCGAAAAAGTATCATCCGGATATGAACCCAGGGGATAAAGAAGCAGAAGCAAAATTCAAAGAGGCGACAGAGGCGTACAGCGTACTGAGCGATCCGGAAAAGAGAAGAACATACGACCAGTACGGTCATGCAGCATTTGAAAATGGTGGAGCCGGTCAGGGTGGCGGTTTCGGTGGATTCGACTTTAACGGCGCAGATATGGGCGATATCTTCGGCGATATTTTCGGGGATCTGTTCGGTGGCGGAAGAAGCCGCAGAGCGAACAACGGTCCGATGCGTGGAGCAAACCTGCGTGCGGTTGTTCATATTACTTTCCAGGAAGCAGTTTTCGGCTGCGAAAAAGAACTGGAACTGACACTGAAAGATACCTGTACCAAATGTAACGGAACCGGTGCAAAACCGGGTACTTCTCCGGAAACCTGCAGCAAATGTCATGGAACCGGTCAGGTAACATATACCCAGCAGTCCATGTTCGGTATGGTACGAAACGTACAGACCTGTCCGGACTGTGGAGGAACCGGTAAGATCATCAAAGACAAATGCCCGGATTGCCGTGGAACCGGATTTACCGCAAGTAGAAAGAAGATCCAGGTATCTATTCCGGCAGGTATCGACGATGGACAGAGCATCCGTATTCGTGAAAAAGGAGAACCGGGAACCAATGGCGGACCGAGAGGCGATCTGCTGGTAGAAGTACAGGTGGCTCGCCATCCGATCTTCCAGAGACAGGATATGAATATCTTCTCCACAGCACCGATCACCTATGCACAGGCTGCACTGGGTGGTAAGATCCGCATCAGCACGGTAGACGGTGAAGTAGAGTACGAAGTAAAACCTGGTACACAGACCGATACCAAGATCCGTCTGCGCGGAAAAGGTGTACCGTCACTGAGAAACAAAAATGTTCGCGGTGATCAATATGTTACACTGGTTGTTCAGGTACCGACCAAACTTTCCGAGGAAGCAAAAGATGCGCTTCGTGCATTCGATGCGGCATGTCAGGGAAAACCGGCGCCGGAAAAAGAAAAGAAAAAACGTTTTATGGATAAATTGAAAGAAACGTTTGAAGATTAAAGACCACAGCTACAGAAAAAAGGGACTGTCCGGAAAACAGAAATGTTTTCCGGACAATCTCTTTTGTTGCTTTTTTGAACAGAATCTAGTATAGTTATCATAGCTATGCACTTGTGTACTTGTACAGAAAGGTAAGAAAGTTTATGAAATGGAAAAAATTTAAAATAAAAACAGTGACAGATGCAGAAGATATTATCATCAGTACATTATATGATATCGGGCTGGAAGGCGCACAGATTGAAGACAAAGTACCTTTGACTGCAATGGAAAAGGAGCAGATGTTTGTGGATATTCTGCCGGATGGACCGGAAGACGATGGAATCGCTTATCTGAGTTTTTTTGTGGAAGAGACAGAAGACGGAACCCTTACGGTAAATGGAGAAGAAAAGACCGAAGAAGAGATTCTTTCCCAGGTGAAAGAAGAACTGGAATCTCTGCGGATGTTCTGCCAGATCGGAGAAGGAAGTATCACAGTTGACGAGACGGAAGACATTGACTGGATCAATAACTGGAAAAAATATTTCAAACAGTTTTATGTGGATGATATCCTGATCATCCCTTCCTGGGAAGAAGTAAAAGAAGAAGACAAAGATAAAATGATCATTCATATCGATCCGGGCACTGCCTTCGGAACCGGTATGCATGAGACTACACAGTTGTGTATCCGTCAGCTGAAAAAATATGTAACATCGGAGACAGAACTTCTCGATGTGGGAACCGGAAGTGGTATCCTTTCTATCATTGCACTGAAAATGGGGGCAAAACATGCAGTCGGAACTGATCTGGATCCATGCGCAGTACCGGCAGTAGAAGAAAATAAAGAAGTAAACGGAATCGCACCGGAAAGCTTTGATATGATGATCGGAAATATCATCGATGACAAAGAAGTACAGGATAAAGTAGGCTATGAATGTTACGACATCGTAGTGGCAAATATTCTGGCAGATGTTCTGGTGCCGCTGACCCCGGTCATTGTCAACCAGATGAAACCGGGTGCTGTATACATTACCTCCGGTATCATTGATGACAAAGAGCAGACCGTAGTGGATGCCGTAAAGGCAGCCGGTCTGGAGATTCTGGAAGTAACATATCAGGGCGAGTGGGTATCCGTAACCGCAAGAAAGCAGGCGTAAGATGTATCGTTTTTTTGTAAAACAAGAACAGATTGATATGGAAGAAAAAAAGATACATATCACAGGCAGTGATGTGAACCATATTAAAAATGTGCTTCGGATGCGTCAGGGAGAGACGATCCTGATCAGTGCAGGTGACAATCTGGAATACACCTGTCTGGTGAGCGAGATGGAAGCAGAAGAAGTAATTGCAGATATCAGTTATGTGCAGGAAGTGGGCATGGAGTTGCCGTCAAAGATTTATCTGTTTCAGGGACTTCCAAAGAGTGACAAGATGGAGATGATCATTCAGAAAGCTGTGGAACTCGGTGTCTATGAAGTGATTCCGGTGAGCACGGCCCGGGCGGTAGTAAAACTGGATGCGAAAAAAGAAGCTTCCAAACAGAAACGGTGGCAGACGATCGCAGAAAGTGCTGCCAAACAGTCCAAACGAATGGTGATTCCAGAGATTCATTCTGTTATGAAGTTTTCAGAGGCAGTAAACTATGCCGAAGAGCTGGATATCCGGTTTATTCCGTATGAACTTGCTGAAAATATGGCACACACGAAAAAACTGTTTGAACAGATCGAACCGGGGCAGTCTATCGGTATCTTTATCGGACCGGAAGGTGGATTCACACCGGAAGAGATCGAACTGGCGATGAATCATCAGGTACAGCCGATCACACTGGGAAAACGGATTTTAAGAACAGAGACAGCAGGAATGACAGTGCTCTCGATTCTGATGTTCTTACTGGAAGGAAAGGAATAACAAGTGGAAGCATATTTAGATAATTCGGCCACTACCCGTTGCTATGAAGAAGTGAAGGATATCGTCGTGAAAACCATGATGGACGACTATGGCAATCCTTCTGCCATGCACCAGAAGGGTGTGGAGAGTGAACGATACGTGAAAGAAGCTGCCGGACAGATTGCAGCTACATTAAAAGTACAAGAAAAAGAGATTTATTTTACCTCCGGTGGAACTGAGTCCAACAACTGGGCGCTAATCGGAACTGCTCTGGCGAACAGACGCCAGGGGAACCATATTATCATCAGTAGTATTGAACATCCGGCCGTATCTGCTCCTGCAGAATTTCTGGAGAGCCAGGGATTTGAAGTGACGAGACTGGGTGTGAATGCACAGGGACAAATTTCTCCGGAAGAACTGAAAGAAGCGATTCGCCCAGAGACGATTCTGGTATCGGTAATGTTTGTAAATAACGAAATCGGAGCGGTGGAACCGATTGCAGAGATCGGAGAGCTGATCAAGCAGGTAAATCCGAAAACGTATTTTCATGTGGATGCGATTCAGGCCTACGGAAAGTTCCGGATCCTTCCGAAAAAGATGCATATCGATATGCTTTCCGCGAGCGGACATAAGATTCACGGACCGAAGGGAACCGGATTCTTATATATCAGTGAAAAAATGAAGATCGTTCCGATCATTTACGGTGGTGGACAGCAGAAAGGCATGCGTTCCGGTACGGACAATGTGCCGGGAATTGCAGGACTGGGATTGGCTTCCAAAATGGTTTACGATCATCTGGAAGAAAATGATAAGCATACGCGTGGGCTTCGTACGTATTTCGTCAGAGAACTTGCAAAGATGGATCAGGGCGTGGTACACGGTCCACAGGGAGAAGAAGCGGCACCGCAGATCGTAAGTGCTGCCTTCGTGGGCGTGAGAAGCGAAGTCTTATTACATACCCTGGAAGAAAGAGGTATCTACGTATCCGCCGGAAGTGCCTGCTCTACGCACAAAAGAAGTGGAAGTCCTACACTGACAGCTATTGGACTGCCGAAGAATCAGATGGAAGCAACCGTTCGGTTCAGCTTCTGTGAGACAACCACAAAGGAAGAACTGGATTACACGTTACAGGTGTTAAATGAAGTCATACCGATGCTGCGTCGATATGCGAGACATTAATCACAGCAAGTAGCAGAAGGAGAAAAGAGATGTTTAAAGCATTTTTAGTAAAATATGCGGAAATCGGCATCAAAGGAAAGAACAGATATCTGTTTGAAGATGCACTGATCCGTCAGATGGAATATGTATTGAAACCGGTAGAAGGAACCTTTCATGTAACCAAAGAGCAGGGGAGAATCTATGTGCTGACTGAGGGTGATTTTGATTATGAAGAAGCTCTGGAAGCATTAAAACGGGTATTTGGAATCGCGTATATCTGTCCGGTTGTGATTAAGGAAGATCAGGGTTACGAACAATTGGAAAAAGATGTGGTAGCTTATGTGGATCATGTATATCCGAATAAAAATAAATCATTCAAAATGCATGTCCGTCGTGCAAAGAAGACCTATCCTGGAACATCTATGGAACTGAATGCAGATCTTGGAGGAGCGATTCTGGACGCTTTTCCGGAGATGAAAGTGGATGTCCATAATCCGCAGCAGCTGATCACCGTTGAGATCCGCGAAAAAATCTATATTTACTCCGAGTCTATTCCGGGACCGGGCGGTATGCCGATCGGGACCAACGGAAAAGCGATGCTTCTGTTATCCGGTGGTATTGACTCTCCGGTAGCCGGATATATGATCGCAAAACGTGGCGTAAAGATTGACGCTGTTTATTTCCATGCACCGCCATATACCAGCGAACGTGCAAAACAGAAAGTTGTGGATCTGGCAAAATTGGTGGCAAGATACAGCGGACCGATCAATCTGTATGTGGTTAACTTTACGGATATTCAGCTGTATATCTATGATCAGTGCCCACACGATGAGCTGACGATCATTATGCGCCGGTATATGATGAAGATTGCGGAACGCATCGGAAAAGAGCAGGGATGCCTGGGACTGATCACAGGAGAGAGCATCGGCCAGGTGGCCAGCCAGACCGTGCAGAGTCTTGCTGCAACGAATGAAGTATGTACGATGCCGGTATTCCGTCCGGTGATCGGATTCGACAAACAGGAAATTGTGGATATTTCTCTGAAGATCAATACGTATGAGACATCCATACAGCCATACGAAGACTGCTGTACGATCTTTGTGGCAAAACATCCGGTAACAAAACCGAATATTCAGATGATCAAAAAATCAGAGAAAAAACTGGAAGAGAAGATTGATGAGATGATGGATCAGGCAGTCAATACTGCAGAACGCATTTACATTGAGGCATAAAATCTGACGAAACGCAGAAGTACAATATCATTCCGTTCTAACTAGTACACCGTTTCGTAAATAACTGTATCATTCACGCAGGATACGGATTCGAGTGCGCAGTTAAAAAAACGTAGGCGTAGCGGGCTACGCTGAGGCTTTTTAAACTGTGCAATCGGATTCGTAGACAAGTGAATGATACAGTTATTTCGAAAACGATGTATTAGTAACTGCACAGGTGCTGAACAGTTACGAACAGTAAATATAAAAAGGGAGCCTGTTGCAAACAGACTCCCGATTTAAAAATTCAGACTCAGTCAATGATATATGGAGCAAGTACTTTTAATACTTCATCCAGGTTGTTTCCTTCTGCATGAACATTCAGATTGATCGGTTTGGAAAGATCCAGACTGAAGATACCCATGATGGATTTTGCATCGATGACATATCTTCCGGAAACCAGATCAAAATCGAAATCATATTTGGAAATATCGTTTACAAATGCTTTTACTTTGTCAATGGAATTAAGTGAAATACTAACAGTTTTCATGATAACTTCCTCCCGAAAATTCAGATTATTTTTTGGCTGTGCCGGAGGTAAATCTGTCAATAACAGTTCCTGGCAGCACATTTCAGCTAAATTTATCTTACCGTTTTGGATGGTAAAAGTCAAGGTGAAAGCATACAAAGATTCAAAGAAAACGAAAGAATAATTTGGCAGAAAAGAAAGAAGGTAGACAATGAAAGGAAAAGTTGCACTGCATAATCTGGGATGCAAAGTGAACGCATACGAGACAGAAGCAATGCAGCAGATGTTAGAGGCAGCAGGATATGAAATCGTACCCTTTGAACCGGGGGCAGACATCTATGTGATCAATACCTGTACTGTGACCAACATCGCTGACCGTAAATCGAGACAGATGCTTCATAAGGCCAAAAAGATGAATCCGGATGCTATTGTGGTGGCAGCCGGATGTTATGTCCAGGCGGATACAAAAAAAGCAGAAGCAGATGCGTCTATAGATATCATAATCGGGAATAATAAAAAACAGGAACTCATTTCCATACTGGAAAACTATCGATCAGGCCAGCAGAAAACCACGGAATGTGTGGATATCAATCATACAAAAGAATATGAAAAACTGGAGATCGACCGTACCGAAGAACATACAAGAGCATACCTGAAAGTCCAGGACGGTTGCAATCAGTTCTGTACGTATTGTATGATTCCGTATGCAAGGGGAAGGATCCGCAGTAAAAAAACAGAGGATGTTGTAGGGGAAGTGAAACGGCTTGCGGCATCCGGTTGTCAGGAAGTGGTACTGACAGGGATCCATCTGAGTTCTTATGGAAAAGAACGTCCGGAAGAACAGGAGAATCTGCTGACGCTGATTCAGGCAGTGCATGAGGTAGACGGTATCGAGAGGATTCGCCTTGGATCTCTCGAACCGGGGATTATTACGAAAGAATTCGCAAAAGCCATCAGCAGTCTGCCGAAAGTGTGTCCGCATTTTCATCTGTCACTGCAAAGCGGATGTACTGCTACACTGAAGCGAATGAATCGACGGTACACAGCGCAGGAGTACCGGGAAAAATGTGAAATCCTGAGAAAATATTATCCGGCACCGGCACTGACTACCGATGTGATCACAGGATTTCCGGGAGAAACAGAAGAAGAATTTGAGGAAAGCCGCAGTTTTGTGGACAGTATTCATTTTTATGAGACACATATTTTCCCGTATTCGAAGAGAGAAGGAACGAAAGCAGCAGTCATGCCGGATCAGCTTCCGGAACAGATAAAAAAAGAAAGAAGCAGAGTTTTGATCGCTCTCGGACAAGAACACAAGAGAGAATATATGGAGCAGTTTTTGGGAAAGAAAAAAGAAGTTTTGTTTGAAGAACAACAGAAGATTCAGGGTCAGACCTACTGGACGGGGCATACGATGGAATACCTGAAAGTTGCGGTAATATCAGAAGAAAGTCTGGAAAATAAACGTGTTATGGTACAACTGCAAAACATCATCGGTCAGGATCTCATTCTTGCAGAATAGCAAAATTATGTGGAACAAATCGGTGATCCGGCAGAATAACAGTAATCGGCAGAATGTTACAAAACTGATAAATAGCAATGGAAAGTTTAAAAAAACTGTAAACTTGATTGAATTTTTGCATCTTCTGTATTAGAATAGAATAGATATCAAGTATAGTCGAGGACGTGAAAAAATGGCAAATTTAAGCAATACACAGTATTTTAAAGTGAAAACAGAGCCGGAAGTACAGGTGAAAGAAGTCCTGGATGTGGTATACACAGCGATGGAAGAGAAGGGTTATAACCCGGTTAACCAGATTGTAGGTTATATTATGTCCGGAGATCCTACGTATATCACCAGTTACAAGGGTGCCAGAAGTATGATCATGAAAGTGGAACGTGATGAACTGGTAGAAGAACTTCTGAAAGAGTATATTAAAAACAGATCCTGGGAGAATCGCTGATGAGAATTCTAGGACTTGATTACGGCTCAAAGACAGTGGGAGTCGCAGTAAGCGACCCCCTTGGTTTTACTGCCCAGGGTGTGGAAATCATCCGCAGAAAATCAGAAAACAAGATGCGCCAGACGCTGGCAAGAATTGAAGAACTGATTGCACAGTATCAGGTAGAAGAAATCGTACTTGGTTTACCGAAGAATATGAATAATACACTGGGAGACAGGGCTGAGAAATCTCTGGAGCTGAAAGAAACGCTGGAGAGACGAACAGGTCTGCCTGTTGTGATGTGGGATGAGCGGCTGACAACTGTATCTGCCAACCGTGTATTGATGGAGACGGGAGTACGCCGGGAAAACCGGAAGGAACATGTGGATGAAATCGCTGCGGTATTTATTCTGCAGGGGTATCTGGACTATCTTGCGAATAAGAATGAAGAAACAGGACGGTAGAATCATTATGGATAAAATCAAATTTGTGACAGATGAAGGCGAAACAGTGGAATTCTATGTAGAAGAGCAGACCAGAGTGAACGGTACAGATTATCTGCTGGTAACAGACTCCATGGATGATGAAGCTAACGCCTACATCCTGAAAGACTCTTCTGAGGAGACGGATCCGGAAGCGGATTATGTGATGGTGGAAGATGACGTGGAACTGGAAGCCATGTCAAAAGTGTTCAGTCAGATGATGGATGATGTGGATATTGAGATGTAAGCAGTGACGGAGGTGCTATTTGAAAAAAAGTAACGGTGGAAAATTGAAAATCATTCCTCTGGGCGGACTGGAACAGATTGGAATGAACATTACTGCCTTTGAATACGAAGACAGTATTATTGTGGTGGACTGTGGTCTGGCGTTCCCGGAGGACGATATGCTGGGAATCGACCTGGTCATCCCTGATATTACCTATTTGAAAGATAATTATGAAAAAGTGAAGGGTTTTGTGATCACTCACGGACACGAGGATCATATAGGAGCTCTTCCTTATGTTTTGAGAGAAATTAATGCACCGATCTATGCAACCAAGCTGACGATCGGTCTGATAGAAAATAAATTAAAAGAACACAACTTACTTCGTACCACAAAAAGAAAAACCATCAAACACGGACAATCGATCAATCTGGGATGTTTCCGGATCGAATTTATAAAAACAAATCACAGTATTCAGGATGCTTCTGCACTTGCTATTTATTCTCCTGCCGGAATCGTTGTGCATACCGGTGACTTTAAAGTAGATTATACACCGGTATTCGGCGATGCCATTGATCTGCAGCGTTTTGCAGAGATTGGCAAAAAAGGTGTTCTTGCACTGATGTGTGACAGTACCAATGCAGAGAGAAAAGGATTTACCATGTCAGAACGTACCGTGGGAAAAACTTTTGATAATCTGTTTGCAGAGCATAAAAATACAAGAATCATCATTGCGACGTTCGCATCTAACGTAGACCGTGTACAGCAGATCATCAACTCTGCTTACAAATACGGAAGAAAAGTAGTTGTGGAAGGTCGAAGTATGGTCAATGTCATTGGAACAGCGTCTGAACTTGGCTATCTGAATGTGCCGGACAACACACTGATTGATATCGATGAAATGAAAAACTATCCGGATGAGCAGATGGTTCTGATCACAACCGGAAGCCAGGGAGAATCTATGGCAGCTTTGTCCCGCATGGCAGCAAATATTCATAAAAAAGTTTCCATTAAACCAGGTGATACCATTATTTTCAGTTCCAACCCGATTCCGGGTAATGAAAAAGCAGTATCCCGTGTCATCAATGAACTGTCAGCCAAAGGTGCAGATGTTATTTTCCAGGATGTACATGTATCAGGACATGCCTGCCAGGAAGAGATCAAATTGATTTACTCTCTGGTAAAACCGAAATATTCGATTCCGGTTCATGGAGAATTCCGTCATCTGAAAGCACAGGCAGGTATTGCAGAGAGCCTGGGTATTCCGAAAGAAAATATTTTCATCATGCACTCCGGTGATGTGATGGAATTAAATGATGAATCCGCGGAAATTACCGGTAAAGTGCATACCGGAGCAATCCTGGTAGATGGACTTGGTGTCGGCGATGTGGGAAATATCGTACTTCGTGACCGTCAGCATCTGGCAGAAGACGGTATTATGATCGTGGTACTGACACTGGAAAAATACAGTAACCAGCTTCTGGCAGGTCCGGATATTGTATCCCGTGGGTTTGTATATGTGAGAGAGTCCGAAGATCTGATGGGACAGGCAAAGAGTGTTGTAGAAGATGCTATTGATTCCTGCCTGGATCGAAGAATTTCTGACTGGGGAAAAATGAAAGGCGTGATCAAAGATTCTCTTGGTGACTTTTTGTGGAAGAGAACCAAGAGAAAACCGATGATTCTGCCAATTATAATGGAGGCGTAAGATACATGAACAAGATACAGGAGTGCGTGGAAAAACTGCTGGAAGTAATCAGAGAGGATTCCGCATATCAGAGGTACCTTGCATGTGAGGAGATGCTGAAATCCAATCCGGAGCTGAAAAAACAGATTGATGAATTCCGTGTAGCTGTCTTTCATATGAACAATGACGATACACAGGGAGATTTGTACGATATTACAGATGAAGTAGAAAACAGATATGAAAAGCTTCGGAAAGTTCCGGAGGTGAATGCATATCTGGAGGCGGAGCTGGATGTCTGTCGGATGCTTCAGCAGGTACAGGAACAATTTCGAAACGGGATTGATCTGAATATCCCGAATGTATGATCACACTGCCGGACATCCCCGCGTTATATGTGGGAAGGATAAGCAAGGAGTATAGATGGGTAGTAAGAAAAAGAAAAAAGATGCAACGTATCAGGCTGCTGTAAGTGGAGCCAAGGGGGCGATTCGGATTCTGCTCTATGTTTTGCTGATCTGTGTACTGATTTTTGTTGGAAAAACGGCATACAGTTTCGGGTATCTGATCTTCTATCAGGAACCGGAGGCTCATACACAGGCAGATGGGCAGGATGTAACTGTGATTGTTCATGAAGACGATTCTGTCTATGATGTGGGGGAAACTCTGCAGGAAAAAGGATTGATTGAACGACCGGTTATCTTCTGGGCACAGGAAAAACTCTCCGATTATCGTGGTAAGATCAAGCCTGGTACTTATCTTTTGAATACGCATGAGACAGTTGATGAGATGCTTGCCATCCTGTCAGGGAAAAACACAGAGGGACAGCCGTCTGAGGAAGAAGAAAGCAGTAGTTCCGATGCGGAAGATCCAGAGTCAGGAGAGGAGAGTGCCTCATGATCGTAGACGAACGTATGGTGACTTTTATCAATTCTCTGGACGAAGGTCATACAGAATTCCTGGAACAGCTGGAAAAAGAAGCAAGGGAAGATGCGGTTCCTATTGTAAGAAGGGAAATGCAGAGCTTTTTAAAGTTTCTGATGGTAGCTGCCAGACCGAAACGGATTCTGGAGGTGGGAACTGCAGTTGGGTTTTCTGCTCTTTTGATGTGTGAATATAATCCGGAACCCTGTCAGATCATAACCATCGAAAATTACGAAAAGAGGATCCCGATTGCCCGGAATAATTTTAAAAAAGCGGGTAAAGAGGAGCAGATCGAACTTCTAGAGGGAGATGCAGCAGAGATTCTTCCCACGCTCACCGAACCCTTTGATTTTATTTTTATGGATGCAGCCAAAGGACAGTATCTTCATTTTTTACCGGAAGTGTTGCGACTCTTAAAGAGTGGAGGTCTTTTAGTGTCGGATAATATCTTGCAGGAAGGTGATCTGATTGAGTCACGGTTTGCGGTAGAACGAAGAAACCGGACCATCTATAAGCGGATGCGTGAGTATCTGTATGAATTGAAACACAATGACGAGCTGGTAACTTCCCTGCTCCCACTTGGAGATGGGGTTGCGATCAGCACGAAACGATAGGAGAAAGAATCATGAGAATTCCGGAATTACTTGTTCCGGCCAGCAGCCTGGAAGTACTGCAGGTTGCGGTTATATTTGGTGCGGATGCAGTCTATATCGGAGGCGAGGCTTTCGGTCTGCGTGCAAAAGCAAAGAACTTTTCAAAAGAAGATATGTCAGAAGGGGTACGGTTTGCCCACGAACATGGTGTAAAAGTATACGTCACAGCTAATATTCTGGCACATAATCAGGATCTGGAGGGCGTCCGGAAGTATTTTGAAGAACTCCGGGAAATCGGACCGGATGCACTGATTATTTCGGATCCGGGAGTCTATCAGATCGCAAAAGAAGTGTGTCCTGAGATCGAACGTCACATTAGTACTCAGGCAAATAACACCAATTATGGTACATACCAGTTTTGGTATCAGATGGGAGCCAAGCGAGTGGTGACAGCGAGAGAATTGTCGCTGGAAGAGATTCGCGAGATTCGAAGCAGGATTCCTGAAGATATGGAGATCGAGACTTTTATTCATGGAGCGATGTGTATCTCATATTCCGGAAGATGTCTGTTAAGCAATTATCTGACAGGAAGAGATTCCAATCAGGGAGCATGTACTCATCCGTGTCGATGGAAGTACTCTGTTATGGAAGAAAGTCGTCCGGGAGAGTATTTTCCGGTCTATGAAAATGAAAGAGGAACTTTTATTTTCAATTCTAAGGATTTGTGCATGATCGAACATATTCCGGATCTGATCAATGCCGGAATCGACAGCTTTAAGATTGAAGGACGTATGAAGACTGCGTTGTATGTGGCAACAGTTGCCCGGACCTATCGGAAAGCCATCGATGACTATCTGAAAGATCCGGCACTGTATGAGGAAAATATGTCGTGGTATCAGGAACAGATTTCCAACTGTACTTACCGGCAATTTACCACCGGATTCTTTTACGGAAAACCAACTCAGGAAGCACAGATTTATGATAATAATACGTATATTAAAGAATATACTTATCTGGGTATTGTGGGAGAGACCAATGAAGAAGGAAAATATTGTATCTCTCAGAGAAACAAGTTCTCTGTAGGAGAACAGATCGAAGTTATGAAGCCAAATGGCGATAACATCGAAGCGACAGTAAAAAGTATTCAGGATGAAGAAGGCAACCAGATGGAGAGTGCACCACATCCGAAACAGATTCTTTATATTGATCTGGGAATTAAACTGGATCGATATGATATTTTACGTAGAAAAGAACCGGTCACGGAGCTTTAATACAGCATTTTTTTCAATGCGGGAGACATAGGAACGGCTGATTCCCAGCCGTTTTCCAAGTGCCCGCTGTGTCAATTCTTTTTCACCGAAAAGCCCATAGCGGTATTTAATTACTTCATATTCCAATGGTGAAAGAACTTCCCTCAAACAACCATACAATTGAAGAATTCGTTCCTTATGGATACACTGATCAGTGATATCCTGTTCGTTAGCTTCCACAATATCCAGAAGATGAATCTCGTTCCCTTCTTTGTCTGTACCGATCGGTTCGTACAGGGAAACTTCTCTGGAAAATTTTTTTCGGCTGCGAAGCATCATCAACAATTCATTATCAATACAGCGGGCAGCGTAGGTAGCAAGTCTGCTGCCTTTTGTCATATCATAGGTGGACACGGCTTTGATCAGACCGATCGTTCCTATGGAAATCAAATCATCCAGATCTTCATCAACCCCCTGGTATTTTTTTACAATATGTGCAACCAGTCGCAGATTACGTTCGATCAACACATCTCGGGCAGCCTTATCACCCTGTCGGCATTTACGAAGATAGAAAGTTTCTTCTTGCGTGGTGAGGGGTTTCAGAAAGGTCTTCACATACACACCTCAAAGGGCTTTCTTTCTAATTTATGCCCTGGCGGAAGAATATGTGCTTTTCCCAAAATGTAGAATCAGAGCATATCAAAATATACAATCCCAAAACATACAGAAAATAAAGACAACTATACAGTAACCACTGCCCCGCGAGGTATTTTGCCCCGTAGCTGTGAAGGGGCTGAACAGTTACCAATAAAAAACAAGACGGTGATGGCAGTGCTAACCGTTATTATAGTGATATAACGCAGAGAAAGGAGAGAATATTTTATGTATACAAGTATATTATCGGCAACGATGCAGGGAATCAGGGCGATTCCGGTACAGGTGGAGGTGGATGTGAGTCCCGGGCTTCCCGGATTTTCCATGGTAGGGACAGTGAACAGTCAGGTTCGGGAGGCACAGGATCGGGTCAGAACAGCATTACATAATCTGGAGATACCGGTTCCGCCAAGAAGAATTACCATCAATCTGTCTCCGGCAGATGTACCAAAGGCCGGAACCGGTTTTGATCTTCCGATTACTGCGGCAATCCTGGAATCTCTGGGGCAGCTTCCGAAAGGGGGGCTTGAGAGTGTTATGGTAACCGGCGAAGTGGGGTTGGACGGACAGATTAAAAAAGTGAGAGGAGTTCTTGCGATGGTTGAGGAGGCGAGAAAATCAGGATGTCAGGGGTGTATTGTTCCATGGGAAAACCGGAGAGAGGCACAGATGATCCAGGGGATTCGAAGCGTAGGAGTCAGGAATCTGGGAGAGTTTATGCGGACAGTGAGAGAACGGACATGGGAACATCCGGAGAAAGAAAGGGAAAAGATGGAGATTGCACCGGAAATAACAGCAGATTTCAGAGAAATCAAAGGACAGACTGCGGCAAAAAGGGGGGCACTTCTTGCAGCCGCCGGTTTTCATAATATATTACTGATGGGGCCTCCTGGTTCAGGTAAAACAATGGTGGCAAAAAGAATTCCCGGTTTGCTTCCGGCACTGAGTCATGAGGAGGCAATGGAAATTACTTCTATTTATAGTGTGGCAGGATTATTATCTTCAAAAGTCCCCTGGGTATCAAACAGGCCGTTCCGTTCTCCGCATCATACCATATCACCGCAGGCACTTGCGGGAGGAGGAAAGATACCGATGCCAGGAGAAATCACATTGGCACACAAAGGTGTCTTATTTTTGGATGAACTTCCGGAGATGAAGAGGGAGACACTGGAGATTCTCCGACAGCCGCTTGAGGACGGAGAAATTCATATTGCGCGGGTGGGGGGAAGATACAGTTTCCCGGCAGAATTTCTTCTGGTGGGTGCGATGAATCCCTGCCCCTGTGGCTACTATCCGGACAGAAACCGCTGCGATTGTGGAGAACATGAGATTAAAAGATATCAGCAGCGGATCAGTCAGGCTTTTCTTGACCGGATGGATATCTGTGTGACTACCAATGCGGCAACTTATGGTGAATTCAGGGGAGAGATACCTGACAGTGACAGTATACAGTGGAGTACAGAAAATATGCGAAAAGAGGTAGAGAGAGCCCGGTTAATACAAAAAGAACGTTTAAAAGAATCCGGAATCTGTTATAACAGCCAGATTCCGCCGGGTGAGATCAGTACATATTGCAAAACAAGTGAAGAAGCAGAAAAAATGTTACAGGGAGCTTTTGAAAAGTTACATCTGAGTGGACGGGCATGTAACCGGATCCTTCGCGTGGCGAGGACAGCAGCGGATCTGGCAGGAAAAGAACAGATTGAAGAAGAAGAGATCGCAGAAGCAATCGGATATCGAAGTTTTGACAAACATTCATGGAAATAGGGGGATAAATGATGAGCGAGAACATAAAAATATATAAGAAAACAGAAGAAGGCTACCCGAAAACTTTATTACAACTTCCGGATGCACCGTCACGGTTATATGTGCTGGGAGAATTACCGGATCCTATGCGGCCGGCGATTGCCATTGTCGGAGCAAGAAACTGTAGTTCTTATGGAAAAAATATGGCATATGAATATGCCAGAATTCTGACTCAAACAGGAATACAGGTGATCAGCGGACTGGCCAGAGGTGTGGATGCAGCAGCTCATGCGGGAGCCCTGGCAGCAGGGGGAAAAACTTATGGTGTGATGGGATGCGGGGTGGATTTTTGCTATCCTACATCCAGCAGGAAGCTTTACCATGTCATGCAGCAGCAGGGTGGTATTTTGTCCGAATTCGCTCCTGGGACCCCACCCCTTTCCTATCATTTTCCACTGCGCAACCGAATCATCAGCGGTCTCTCCGGGGCGATACTTGTGGTTGAGGCAAAAGAGAAAAGTGGTTCTCTGATTACTGCGGATGCCGCACTGGAACAGGGGCGTACAGTTTTCGCTCTTCCGGGGCGTGCAGGTGATCTTTTGAGTGAAGGATGTAACCGGTTAATCTACCAGGGAGCCATCCCAGCATGGAAGCCGGAGATCATTCTGGAAGAGATGGAATGGACGGGAAAGAAGGAAATAATACAGGAGGATTTTACACAGGAGAAAAAAATAGTGCTTGCAAGGGAAGATGATTTGGTGTATAGTTGTCTCGATTTGAACCCAAAAGCCGTGTCACAGTTACAGGACGAGACAGGACTGCCATCCGGAAGTCTGTTGAAGAGTCTATACTATCTGACAGCAAAAGATCTGGCCCGCGAAGTCTGGCAGAATTATTATATCCGCACAGAAAAGAGGTGGGCATAAAAGCACGGCAATACATGTGCTTTTGAAGCACATAATAAAAAATCAGGAGGAAAACATTGGCTAAATATTTAGTGATTGTGGAGTCACCTGCGAAGGTAAAGACGGTAAAAAAGTTCCTTGGAAGCAATTATGAAGTGGCAGCTTCCAACGGACATGTCCGGGATTTGCCGAAAAGTCAGTTGGGCATCGACATAGAGAATGATTATGAACCGAAATATATTACGATCCGGGGAAAGGGAGAATTGCTGGCAAGTCTGAGAAAAGAAGCAAAAAAGGCAGATAAAGTATATCTCGCAACTGACCCGGACCGTGAGGGAGAAGCGATTTCCTGGCATCTGGCAACAGCATTGAAGCTGGATGAAAAAAAGATGCGGAGAATCACTTTTAATGAGATCACCAAAAGCGCAGTGAAAGAGTCGATCAAACATGCCAGAGACATAGATATGAATCTGGTGGATGAACAGCAGACAAGACGTATCCTGGACCGTATGGTTGGTTACAGGATCAGTCCGGTGCTGTGGAAAAAGATCAAACGTGGACTGAGTGCCGGTCGGGTACAGTCTGTTGCACTGCGGATTATAGCGGACAGAGAGGAAGAAATCAATGCATTTATTCCGGAAGAATACTGGTCACTGGATGCTGTATTTAAAATTCCGGGAGAAAAGAAACCGCTGGTTGCAAAGTTCTACGGAAAAGAAAAAGAGAAGATGACGATTTCCTCCAGAGAAGAAGCAGATCGCATCATGGAAGAACTGAAAGGTGTATCTTATCAGGTCAGTGAAGTAAAAAAGGGAGAGAGAGGTAAAAAAGCTCCGCTTCCATTTACTACCAGCACTTTGCAGCAGGAAGCTTCCAAGGCACTGAACTTTTCTACCCAGAAGACAATGCGTCTGGCTCAGCAGCTGTATGAAGGAGTAGATATCAAAGGACAGGGTACCGTTGCTCTGATTTCCTACCTGCGTACCGATTCCACCCGTATCTCGGAAGAAGCAGATGCAATGGCAAGAAGCTTTATCGGCGAACATTACGGAGAATCCTATGTGGCAGTGCGGGAGAGTAAACAAAAAGAAGGAAAGAACATTCAGGATGCACACGAAGCAATCCGTCCGACGGATGTTTCCCGTATGCCGGCTCTTGTAAAAGAATCTCTTTCTAGAGACCAGTTCCGTCTCTATCAGCTGATCTGGAAACGATTTGTGGCAAGCCGTATGCAGCCGGCTATATACGAAACAACATCTGTAAAGATTTCCGGTGGAGAATACCTGTTTACGGTTGCCGCATCCAAGATCAAGTTCGATGGTTTCATGTCCGTTTATGTGCAGGAAGATGAGGAGAAAGCGCAGAACAATACACTGGTACGAAGCATTGACAAAGATACGGTTCTGAATTTTCAGGAATTTGATGAACAGCAGCATTTTACCCAGCCGCCGGCACATTATACGGAGGCTTCCCTGGTAAAAACTATGGAAGAACTGGGAATCGGTCGTCCAAGTACTTATGCACCGACCATCACCACAATTATTGCAAGAAGATATGTGGCAAAAGAGAATAAGAACCTGTATATGACAGAACTGGGTGAGGTGGTCAATCAGATGATGAAAGAAGCCTTTCCAAGTATTGTGGATGTCAACTTTACTGCTACGATGGAAGATCTGCTGGATAAAGTGGGTGACGGAACCGTAGACTGGAAAGTGGTAGTTCGGAACTTCTATCCGGATCTTGATGAATCTGTGAAAGAAGCAGAGAAAAATCTCGAGGAAGTTAAACTGGAAGATGAAGTCACTGATGTAATCTGTGAAAACTGCGGAAGAAACATGGTAATCAAATATGGCCCGCATGGAAGATTTCTGGCATGTCCCGGATTTCCGGATTGCAGAAATACCAAGCCGTATCTGGAAAAGATCGGTGTCAAATGTCCGAAGTGTGGAAAAGAAGTAGTTCTTCGCAAGACCAAGAAAGGCCGGAAATATTACGGCTGCGAGGATAATCCGGAATGTGATTTCATGTCCTGGGCAAAACCGATCAATGAAAAATGTCCGAAATGCGGCGGTTACATGGTAGAAAAGGGAAACAAAAAAGTCTGCGCGGACGAGCAGTGCGGGTATGTGGAAGTAAAAGAAAAATAGTAACTATTCAGTAGCCATTATCCCGCGAGGTGTTTTGGCATAAATATGCCAAAATCCCGAGACATACAAGCAAAAATGCCATCACCGAAAGTGATTTACGCGAGCAACGAGTCAAAGTCCGTGCTTGCACGGAACCTTGAGGAGTGCCGCGATAACGATAAAAACTCGCAAAGCGTGTTTTTATCGTTTAAATGCATTTTTGCTCGTAACTGTGAAGGTACTGAACAGTTACGAAAAATAAATATTACTGTGCAACGGAAAATTAAAAGATACAGATTTCGGCAAAGAATCTGTATCTTTTAATTTTCTGTTGCATTGCATATCAATAATTGGTCCGGTGGACCAATTTTAGTTTTCATGGTTTTGATTAGGCAGATAAAACAGTCACAATAAATGAAAAAATTGAATTATTCAGAAAATATTATTGTTATTTAGAGAATATCATGGTACAATATGATTAAATTATAAAAATGACAAAAAATCCAGAAAGGAGTAGAAGATGAGCGTACAGTTATTGGACAAAACCAGAAAAATCAATAAATTACTGCACAATAATAATTCTACAAAAGTAGTGTTCAATGATATCTGCAAAGTAATGATGGAAACATTGGATTCTAATATTCTTGTGATCAGTAAGAAAGGAAAAGTTCTTGGCGTCAGTTTATGCCCGGGAGTAGAAGAAATCACAGAATTGATTGAGGATAAAGTCGGAAGTCATGTAGATCCGCTTCTGAATGACCGTTTTTTAAGCGTCTTGTCCACAAAGGAAAATGTGAATCTTCAGACTCTGGGATTTGAGAGGGATGATATCCAGCAATATTGTGCGATTATCAACCCGATTGATATTGCAGGAGAACGTCTTGGAACTGTATTTATGTACCGGAAAGAACGCCAGTACGATATTGAGGATATTATTGTCAGTGAGTATGGAACGACAGTAGTAGGATTGGAAATGATGCGCTCCGTAAATGAAGAAAATGCAGAGGAAGCCAGAAAGGTTCACGTTGTAAAAGCAGCGTTCAGCACACTCTCGTTTTCGGAACTGGAAGCGATCATTCATATTTTCGATGAATTGGACGGAGATGAAGGAATCCTTGTGGCAAGTAAGATTGCTGACCGTGTGGGAATTACACGTTCAGTTATTGTAAATGCTCTCAGAAAATTCGAGAGTGCCGGTGTGATCGAATCCAGATCCAGTGGTATGAAGGGAACGTACATCAAAGTGTTGAATGATGTGATCTTTGATGAACTTGAAGAACTGAAAGCGAGAAAGAATCTGAAGGTGACAGAAAAGGACGACTGATACAACAACAGCTGAAAAGAAAAGGACAGAAGAAAGAAGAAAAGGAGAACCTCCTGGTCTTCTTTCTTTTTTATTGCTTTGCATCTGAGAAAAGATGACAAAATGGAAAAAATATAGAAAAGTGAGAAAATAAGAGAAAAAATGAGTATACATTTAAAAATAAGAGAATATATTAAAAATACCAGCGAAAAGTGAAGTTGCGAAAACAGGGCAAAATTACTAATATAAGACCATCGGTAGCACTCGATACAAACGAGTGCTAATAAAACAGGTTATACGCTTAAAGGAGGCAAATAGATATGAAATTAGTACCATTGGGAGACAGAGTTGTATTAAAACAGTTAGTTGCAGAAGAAACCACAAAGTCTGGTATTGTATTACCGGGACAGGCACAGGAAAAACCACAGCAGGCAGAAGTCGTGGCTGTAGGACCTGGCGGAATGGTTGATGGAAAAGAAGTAAAGATGGAAGTTGCGGTTGGAGACCAGGTTATCTATTCCAAATATGCAGGAACTGAAGTAAAGCTGGACGGAGAAGAATATATCATTGTAAAACAGAATGATATTCTTGCCGTTGTAAAATAATCGATTTTCAGAAAGAAAAAGAGAGATAGAATCAGGAGGAAAAAATCATGGCAAAAGAGATTAAATTTGGAGCAGAAGCCAGAGCAGCTCTGGAGAGAGGTGTAAATCAGCTGGCTGATACAGTAAGAGTTACGCTTGGACCGAAAGGAAGAAATGTTGTACTGGCAAAACCATATGGTGCTCCATTGATTACAAATGATGGTGTTACGATTGCAAAAGAGATCGAACTGGAAGATGGATTTGAAAACATGGGCGCACAGCTGATCCGTGAAGTTGCATCCAAGACCAATGATGTAGCAGGTGATGGTACTACAACAGCAACTGTACTGGCACAGGCTATGGTAAATGCAGGTATGAAGAACCTGGCAGCAGGTGCAAACCCGATTGTTCTGCGAAAAGGCATGAAAAAAGCCACCGATAAAGCGGTAGAAGCAATTGCTTCTATGAGCAAACCGGTAGAAGGAAAAGAACAGATTGCAAAAGTTGCAGCAGTATCTTCCGGAGATGAAGAAGTTGGTAAACTGGTAGCTGATGCGATGGAAAAAGTTTCCAAAGACGGTGTTATCACCATTGAAGAATCCAAGACAATGAAAACAGAACTGGATCTGGTAGAAGGTATGCAGTTTGACCGTGGATATATTTCCGCATATATGGCAACAGATATGGATAAGATGGAGGCAACTCTGGATAATCCGTATATCCTGATCACAGATAAAAAGATCTCCAATATTCAGGAACTGCTGCCACTGTTAGAGCAGATTGTACAGTCCGGTTCCAAACTGCTGATCATCGCAGAGGATATCGAAGGTGAAGCTCTGACAACTCTGATCGTAAACAAACTGAGAGGAACTTTCTCTGTAGCAGCTGTAAAAGCACCTGGTTATGGTGACAGAAGAAAAGAAATGCTGCAGGATATCGCTATTCTGACAGGTGGTCAGGTGATCTCTGACGAACTGGGACTGGATCTGAAAGAAGCAACTCTGGAACAGCTTGGTCGTGCGAAATCTGTAAAAGTTCAGAAAGAAAGCACTGTTATTGTTGATGGTGAAGGCGATAAAGAAGCTATCAAAGCAAGAGTGAACCAGATCAAAGGACAGATCGAAGAGACAACATCTGAATTTGACCGTGAAAAACTGCAGGAAAGACTGGCAAAACTGGCAGGTGGTGTAGCAGTTGTACGTGTTGGTGCAGCTACTGAGACAGAAATGAAAGAAGCAAAACTGCGTATGGAAGATGCTCTGGCAGCTACCAAAGCAGCTGTAGAAGAAGGTATCATCGCAGGTGGTGGTTCTGCTTACATCCATACGACAAAAGTTCTGCAGGAACTGGTTGATACTCTGGAAGGAGACGAGAAGACAGGTGCTCAGATCATCATGAAAGCCCTGGAAGCTCCTCTGTTCCATATTGCTGCCAATGCAGGTCTGGAAGGATCCGTAATCATCAACAAAGTAAAAGAATCCAAAGTTGGCATTGGATTTGATGCATACAAAGAAGAATATGTAGATATGGTAAAAGCAGGTATTCTGGATCCGGCAAAAGTAACAAGAAGTGCACTGCAGAATGCTACCAGTGTTGCATCTACTCTGCTGACAACAGAATCTGTAGTATCTATTATCCCGGAAGAAGCACCGGCAGCACCGGCAGGTAACCCGGGAATGGGAATGATGTAATTTACGAAGGTAAGATAAGAATTGTATAACTGTTCGGTGTCTGCTGAATAGTCACCGGAGTTCATAAAGATTTAAGAAAAGCAGGAGCTGACCAGATAGACGGCGGCTCCTGTTTGTGTTAAAATGAAAATGGATCTGACTGGGTATCACAGCGGGCAGGGGGAAAGAAAAGTAAGGCGTCAGAAAGGAACAGGGATGGAACAGAAACGATACGAAAGCGACATGACCCCGAAAGAAAAAAGGGAACTGGAACGAAAAAAACTGAAACAGATGACAGCCGGGCAGAAACTGGAATATATCTGGGCTTACTATAAGCCACATATGGCAGTGGCGCTGGGAATTATTCTGCTTATTGTTTTTATCGGACAGATGATTTATCGGAGTCAGTTCGATACAGTTTTTTATGCAGCAATCATTAACGGAACAGCCGGAGACGGAGAGGCGCTTGCAGAAGATTTTAAAAATTATACCGGTGACACAGATAAATATCATGAATATACTATTGATAATTCCATGTATCTGATGAAAGATCAGGAAGACTATCAGATGGTTATGAAGTTGTCCACGATCATCGGTGCACAGCAGGTAGATGTATTGATTGCACCTGAATACAAATTTCAGGAGTATGTAGAACAGGATGGTTTTTATCCGATGTCGGAACTTCTTACGGATGAACAGCAGGAAGCATATAAAGATGATTTGACAGAGTACGGACTGCATGTGGGAGACAGCAAAGTACTTCAGTCTTTTGGAGTGGATGAAGATTCATATATGGGAGTACTTGTCTATTCGGATCATCTCGACGAAGCCAAATCATTTATTACATATATTATGGGTGATGGAAACACGCCTGATGAAAACGAAGGAGGACAAAAATGAGTGATTTGTATTTGGAAGAACTGGTAAAAAGAAGGAAAACAGGAACAGATCAGGCACTGCGGTATGTACTGATGGCACTCACTGCCATCGGGGTTGTTCTGTCGCTTCTTACCTGGAACCTGATCATTATTGCGGTTTCTATCGCGATCTGCGTGGCGGACATCTTTATTTTTCCGAGATTTCAGACAGAATGGGAATATCAGTATGTCAACGGGGAACTGGATGTGGATCGTATCATAAACAAGGCAAAGAGAAAACGAATGGCATCTTATGATATCTCAAAAGCAGAACTGATCGCGCCGGCAGCATCTCACAGGTTTGATTATTATAATAATAACCAGAAATTAAAGGTATGCGACTACTCATCCTGTAATCCGGAGAGAGAAAAACTGGTTTATGCCATGGTGATTCCGGAAAAAGAAGGACTGCTGAAAGTACTTTTTGAGCCATCGGAACATATGGTCAAAGATTTTCGGCTGAAAGCTCCACGGAAAGTGTTCTTTGATTAACATTGACACCACGGTTGTTTTTTGCTAAACTAATTCTCAACAATGTAAAGCATACGAAAGGAGAAAAAGATGGGTACAATTATTGGTGACGGAATTACTTTTGATGATGTGTTACTGGTTCCTCAGTATTCAGAAGTAACTCCCAACATGGTAGATTTATCTACACATTTAACAAAAAAAGTTAAACTAAACATCCCGATGATGAGTGCAGGAATGGACACAGTTACCGAACATCGTATGGCGATTGCCATGGCAAGACAGGGAGGTATTGGTATCATTCATAAAAACATGTCTATCGAGGCGCAGGCTGATGAGGTGGACAAGGTAAAACGTTCAGAGAACGGAGTCATCACAGACCCATTTTTCCTTTCACCGGAACATACACTGGAAGATGCCAATAATCTGATGGCAAAATTCAGAATTTCCGGCGTACCGATTACGGAAGGCAGAAAACTGGTTGGTATCATCACTAACCGTGATCTGAAATTTGAAGAAGATTTTACAAAGAAAATCAAAGACTGTATGACATCCGAAGGACTGATCACAGCAAAAGAGGGTATCACTCTGGAAGAAGCCAAGAAGATTCTTGCACAGGCAAGAAAAGAAAAATTGCCGATCGTAGATGATGACTTCAATCTGAAAGGTCTGATCACCATCAAAGATATTGAGAAGCAGATCAAATATCCGTTGTCTGCAAAAGATGAAAATGGTCGTCTGCTCTGTGGTGCTGCCGTTGGAATCACAGCAAATGTTCTGGAGCGTGTGGATGCTCTGGTAAAAGCGAAAGTCGATGTTATTGTTATTGACTCTGCTCACGGACATTCCGCAAATATCTTTAAAACACTGCGTCAGATCAAAGCAAAATATCCGGATCTGCAGGTGATTGCAGGTAACGTTGCAACAGGCGCAGCAACCAGAGATCTGATCGAAGCCGGAGCCGATGCGGTAAAAGTAGGTATCGGACCTGGATCCATCTGTACAACCCGTGTGGTTGCAGGAATCGGTGTTCCGCAGATCACAGCCGTTATGGACTGTTATAATGCAGCAAAAGAATATGGCGTACCGATCATCGCAGATGGTGGTATCAAGTATTCCGGAGATATGACGAAAGCGATTGCAGCCGGAGCGAATGTATGTATGATGGGCAGCATGTTTGCCGGATGCGATGAGAGTCCGGGAAGCTTTGAACTGTATCAGGGTAGAAAATATAAAGTATACCGTGGTATGGGATCTATTGCAGCGATGGAGAACGGAAGTAAAGACCGTTATTTTCAGACCGATGCGAAGAAACTGGTACCGGAGGGTGTCGAAGGTCGTGTCGCATACAAAGGTCACCTGGAAGACACGGTATTCCAGTTAATCGGAGGACTTCGTTCCGGTATGGGATATTGCGGAGCAAAAGATATTGAGACATTAAAAGAAACCGGAAAATTTGTAAAGATTTCCGCAGCATCTTTAAAAGAATCTCATCCGCATGATATTCATATTACAAAAGAAGCACCAAACTATAGCATTGATGAGTAGTAACTATTCAGTGGAGAATCATCCGTAAGGTACTGAACCGTTACGAGGAATAAATAAAACAGGCGGTCTCAGGGGTGGAGGCCGCCTTTTTGGGTATACAGGAGAAGTGTTATGAGTGGGAGAAGAACTGGGGGGAGAAACCGACAGGGGAGCAGAACAGTTCACAGAAGACGGATGACGAGACAGCGAAGAAGACAGCAATTAATCCGACGATCGATGATTGTACTGTGTATTGCTTTTTTATGTATTATTGGTCTGATATTTTTATGCAAAAAATTATTTTTTTCACAGACGGGAAAAAATATGGTACAGGAGACTGGACAGATTGACTGGACAGGCGCTCCGGAACTGGATGTGGAACTGCTGGATGTCAACGAATATTCCAGACCGGGAGCCACACTGAAACAGGTAAATGGAATTGTGATTCACTATACTGCGAATCCGGGAAGCAGCGCCATGGCAAACAGGGATTATTTTGAGGGACTTAAAGATGCACATACCACAAAAGCCAGCAGTCATTTTATTGTAGGGCTGGAGGGGGAAGTTGTGCAATGTATACCAACTACGGAAATTGCATATGCTTCTAATGATCGAAATGGGGATACCATATCCATCGAATGCTGTCATCCGGATGATACAGGTGCTTTTAACACAGTGACTTATCAGTCGATGGTACAGCTGACAGCCTGGCTGTGTAACAGATTCGGACTTACAAGTCAGGATGTGATCCGCCATTATGATGTGACAGGAAAAATCTGTCCGAAATATTTTGTGGAACACGAAGATGCCTGGGAACAGTTTAAGGCAGATGTACAGCAGCAGATTGGAGTTCTTGCATCTTAAGACAGGGGAAACAAATAAAAAACGCATAAAAAAGTACCGGAAGCGGTTGCAAAACAGAAAAAACATGTTACAATAGTGTTACGAAAAAATTAAAGGTGATAACATGAACTTATTTGAAGCAATTTTTGTCCGGAAATCCGTCCGGAGTTATACAAATGAAGGGATCAGCCCGAAAGTTCTGGAAGACATTCTGAAACAATTTGATGAAATTAATGGGCTGTTTGGAGGAGTAGAGACGGAACTGGCGATTTTTGACAATCGACAGAATGATTATAAGATGCTCAGTCTTCTTGGAATCAAGGCACCATATTATCTGGTGTTGTATTCGGAAGAAAAAGACCGTGCGATGATGAACGCAGGGTATCTGATGGAGCAGCTTTCGTTATATATGTACACCAGAGGAATCGGAAGCTGTTTTATCGGCAATCCGATCATTAAGAAAAAATATCAATATCGCGATAAAAAGCGGATGATGGTGGTGATGGCATTCGGAAAGCCAAAGGGAAGCTGTTATCGGAAACAGGCGGAAGCGAAGAGGTTGAGTTTGGATGACCTGTGTGTATATAAAGAAACACCGAGACAGTGGATGAAGCAGTTACTGGATGCGGCAAGGATGGCACCTTCAAGTATGAACAGCCAGCCGTGGCGTTTTGTAGTTTTTGACAGCCGAATCCATATTTTCTCCAAGAAACATCCAAGTGACAAACTGGGAAAATGGGATGAGGTAAATTTTGGTATTATGTTTGCCAATATGATGACGGCTGCAGAAGAAATGTGGTTGGATGTGGATCTGATTCGTCTGGATGAACTGAGCCAGAAAAATTTTCAGAACAATCAGTATGTGCTGAGTGCAATTTTGCGCCCTTAAAACAGTAAATAGATTGATTTGAAGAAAAAACACAAAAAATTACAACAATTTAGTTGACAGGTGTCGGAATTTATAGTATGATATCTTTGTTCGAAAGAACAAGGATATGCACGAGTGGCTCAGTGGTGGAGTATCGCCTTGCCAAGGCGAGGGTCGCGGGTTCGAATCCCGTCTCGTGCTTAGAACAAGGGCTTTGTCAGTGATGACAAAGCCTTTTTTACATTACAGGAAATTGATTTCCTGTAATGTAAAAAACGCTCCGCGAGGATGCGTACTGCGGCGTATAAGGTAGATGTCGCGAGTTGAGAATATATAAAAAGTCAGGAGGAATGCTATGGAATACACAAAGATATCAAAGAAGATGAAATCTCTGGTTGACGGACTGGAACTGGATTTGCTGATACTGGTTCCGGAAGAAGCACCGAAAGGAATCCTACAGATTCATCACGGTATGGCAGAGTATAAAGAACGCTATCTTCCATTTATGAAGTATTTTGCAGAAGCCGGATATGTTGCGGCGATCCATGACTGCCGTGGACATGGAAAAAGTGTACGGACGAAAAAAGATCTGGGTTATATGTATGGTGCCGGTATGGATGCGTTGATCGAGGATACGGCTGAAGTAACCAGAATGTTGAAAGAAGAATGGCAGGGAGTACCGTTGATCTTACTGGGACACAGCATGGGTTCTATGGTGGTTCGCTGTTTTACAAAAAAATACGATGATCTCCTGAATATGTTGGTGGTCTGTGGATCGCCATCAAAGAATCCGGGAGCAAAAATAGGGATTGCACTGGCTGCTGTACAGGAAAAAATCAGTGGGGCACACCATGTCAGCCGTTTTCTGGAACTGCTTTCTCTGGGAAGCTATTCCGGGAAGTTTGCAGGTGAGGGAAGCCGCTTTGCCTGGTGCTGTTCGGATGAACAGGTTGTGCGTGCTTATGAAGCCTCGGAACTTTGCGGATTTACTTTTACCGTGGATGCGGATCAGGTACTGTTTCAACTAATGGATGAGACGTATCGGGAAACAGGATGGAAACTTGCCCATCCGGATCTGCCGGTGTTGTTTATCGGAGGATATGAAGACCCATGTATTGGCGGAGCAAGAAAATTTGCCCAGGCAGTACAGACGATGCGGCGAGTCGGATATATGGATACAAAAGGAAAATTGTATCCGGGTATGCGTCATGAGATTCTGAATGAGCGTGAAAAAGAAAAAGTATATCATGATGTAAAAAAATATATTGAAAAAAAATTGAATATTTGAGCTATACGGGTGAATAACGGGAACAGCAGAAAAAAGGAAAAATGAATTCCTTCTCACTTTACATAGATTTAACAAAAGACCGTGAACAGATTTAACAGGGATTTAATACAATAGTGCCATCAAAAGAAAAACATTGGGAGGACAATAATGGACATATTCAGTGTATTAACGATGGTAGGAGGACTGGCTCTGTTTCTGTACGGTATGCAGGTTATGGGGGATGGGCTGGCAAAAGTATCCGGTGGAAAGCTGGAGAGGATTCTGGAAAATCTAACATCTAACCCGATCAAAGCAGTATTGCTTGGTGCCGGTGTGACGGCTGTGATTCAGTCGTCATCGGCGACGACCGTTATGGTTGTCGGATTTGTTAATTCGGGTATTATGAAGTTGAATCAGGCAGTGGGAATTATCATGGGTGCCAACATTGGTACGACCGTAACTTCCTGGATTCTCAGTTTATCCGGGTTGCAGGGAGATAACGTCTTTGTAAAATTATGTAAACCTAGTTCCTTTTCACCGCTCCTTGCAGTGATCGGTGTGATTTTTCTGCTCTTTATTAAAGATGAAAAGAAAAAGGATATCGGAGCAATCATGGTTGGGTTTGCTGTGCTGATGTTTGGTATGGAAACCATGAGCGATGCGGTTAAACCGCTGGCAAATGTACCGGAATTTACCGGTATTTTGACAGCGTTTTCCAATCCGGTCCTCGGTATGATAGCCGGAGCAGTGCTGACGGCGATCATACAGAGTTCTTCTGCTTCTGTCGGTATCCTGCAGGCACTTTGCGTGACCGGAGCGGTAAGCTATGGGGTCGCGATCCCGATCATTATGGGACAAAATATCGGTACCTGCGTGACGGCACTGTTATCAAGTATCGGAGCAACTAAAAACGCAAAGCGTGCTGCCATGGTACACCTGTATTTTAATATTATCGGAACGGTTGTTTTCATGGTGCTCTTTTACACGGTCAATGCAGTCGTTGGATTTTCCTTTCTTGGCACGGCAACAAATGCAGCAGGAATTGCTGTGATACACAGTCTGTTTAATGTATTTGCTACGATGCTGTTACTTCCGTTCGGCAAAGGACTGGAAAAACTTGCATGTCTTACCATCCGTGATGATGTACAGCCGGCGGAAGTAGAAGAAGAAAGAAAAGAATTACAGCTTCTGGATTCCAGATTTCTGGAAAAACCGGCGTTTGCCATGGAACAGAGTGTTCATGTGGCAAACAAAATGGCGGAAGAATCCAAGCGAACCTTATTCACTGCTATGGATCTCCTGTGGAATTATACGGAGGATGGAGCAAAAAAGGTAGGTGAGCTGGAAAATCTGGTAGATCAGTATGAAGATGAACTGGGAACGTATCTGGTAAAACTTTCCAGACAGAATCTCAGTGTCCGCGATAGTCATACGCTGTCTATCGTGTTGCATTGTATCGGGGATTTTGAACGAATCTCAGACCATGCGATCAACATCATGGAGGCAGCACAGGAGATGCATGATAAAAAGCTGATATTTTCTCCGAAGGCAGAAGAAGAGTTGAAAGTTTTCAGCAGAGCGGTGCAGGATATTGTAGAGAAAGCTTATGCGGTATTCCGTGATCAGGATGAGAAACTGGCACAGAAAGTAGAACCGTTGGAGGCAGTAGTGGATGAGCTGAACCAGGAAGTGAAAAAGCGTCATATCCACAGACTGAGAGAGGGAAAATGTACGATTGAACTTGGATTTATTCTTTCGGATATTACGACCAGTCTCGAGCGAGTGGCAGATCATTGTTCCAATATTGCGGTGTGCGTGACACAGGTAAGAGAAGATACTTATGATACACATGGATATCTGAACAGTGTAAAAAATGAAGACAGTGAGATATTCCGCGGACTGGTATTAGAAGAAGAAGAAAAGTATTTACTGCCATAAAAATAGGAGAGACATATGATTTACTGTGTTGAGGATGAAAGAAACATTCGGGAACTGCTGGTGTATACCCTGCATTCCACGGGATTTGAGGCTAAGGGACTGGAAAATGGTACACAGTTATTTGAAGAATTGGGTAATCTGATTCCGGATCTGATACTGTTGGATATCATGCTTCCGGGAGACGATGGTTATACGATTTTGGAAAAAATCCGTCAGATGCCGGAAGTACGTGATGTTCCGGTGATTATGGTTACTGCAAAAGGTGCGGAATTTGATAAAGTAAAAGGTCTGGATCTTGGTGCGGATGATTATATTACTAAACCATTCGGCATGATGGAATTTATCTCCCGCGTGAAGGCGGTACTTCGAAGAGGGGGAAGCCGGACGGAGGAGACATTGGTTCATGGTCCGATCCAGATTCGAATTCAGCGCCATGAAGTGCTGGTGCACGGACAGAAGGTAGAACTGACTCTGAAAGAATTTGAATTGTTAAAATATCTGGTGGAAAACAGAGGAATTGTCCTGACACGTGACCAGTTGCTTACCAGAATCTGGGGATACGATTTTGATGGGGAGACCAGAACTGTGGATGTCCATGTACGTACTCTGCGTCAGAAACTCGGCGAAGCAGGTGCATGTATTGAAACTGTCCGTGGTGTAGGTTATCGTATGGGAGACGAAGCATGAGACAGAAAATTTTAAAGCAGGTTGGAGTCCTTTTGACGGTCTCCATTCTGCTTACCTTTTTAGTTGTCAGCCTGACAATGTACAGTAAATTTAACGGATACATGCACGACAGTGTACGGGAAGAAGCGGAATACATCAGAGTAGCAATTGAGGAAACGGAAGGCGACTATCTGAATGAGAAAATCAGCAGTCTGAAGTCGGATAACAGGATCACACTGTTAAATACGGATGGTACGGTGTTGTACGATTCGCTGGAAGATGCATCTGCCATGGGAAACCACGGTAACCGCCCGGAAGTAAAGGAAGCAGAAAAAAAAGGCTCCGGTGAGATGCTGCGATATTCGGAAACACTGGACAAACAGACTTTTTACTACGCTATCCTGCTGGAGGACGGAAAAATTCTCCGTGTATCAAGAAGCATCGATTCTGTTCTTGGGTATCTGCAGTCCGGGATTACACTGGTGGCTGTTTTGGTGTTGGCAATCATTGGAATAGCGTTTTTTGTGATTCAGAACCAGACAAAAAAACTAGTGGAACCAATCAATACGATGGATCTGGAACACCCGCTGCGACATGTGGAATATGAAGAATTACGGCCGCTTCTGATGCGTGTACATGAACAGAACAGACAGATTGCCGGACAGATCCAGGAATTGAAAGAACGTCATGAAGAATATCTGGCAATTACAGAAAATATGAAAGACGGTCTTGTGGTTGCAAGTCAGACAGAAGTATTGTCGATCAACAAAGCGGCCCAGGAACTGTTCCAGGTACAGGCGAGCGACTGTATCCGAAGACCAATCAGCCGTGTAAGCCGGAATAAAGAATTGAAAAAAGCACTGGATGGAGCATTGGCAGGCGAGCATATCGAGACGGTGCTTGAAACTCATGGACGATTCTACCAGCTTCTTGCCAATCCGGTAAAGGTAACGGGAAAAACGTATGGTGCAGTAATTATGGTGTGGGATATCACAGAAAAAAATGCCGCGGAACAGATGCGGAGAGAATTTTCTGCTAACGTATCTCATGAATTAAAAACTCCGCTGATGTCGATCTCCGGATATGCGGAACTGATTGAAAATGGCATGGTTCAGCCGGCAGACATTCCGGAATTCGCCTCCAGGATCCATCAGGAAGCCAATCGACTTACTGCATTGGTACAGGATATTATCCAGTTATCAAAACTGGAAGAAGGAACCAGTCAGATGCAGGAAGAAGTTGTGGATCTCTATGAACTGACGGAAGACATCGGAGCTACCCTTCATCATGCGGCCAAGAAAAAAGATATCACGATGAAAATCGAAGGAGCAACACAGGAAATTACAGGTGTGCGTCAGATCTTATATGAGATGTTGTATAATCTGATGGATAATGGTATTAAGTACAATGTGGAACATGGAATATTATGGGTACGGATGTGGAAAACTACAGATAAAATATACTGGCAGGTGGAGGACACCGGAATAGGAATTGCCAAAGAAGAACAGGAGCGAGTTTACGAACGCTTTTATCGTGTAGATAAAAGTCATTCCAGGCAGACCGGCGGTACAGGACTGGGACTGTCTATCGTAAAACACGGCGCAGCCCTTCATCATGCCCAGATCCGAACCGAAAGCCAGCCGGGCCAGGGAACCAAAATCACCATAGGATTTCCTCTGGATCCAATATAATGATGATACCAGAGTCAAAAGATCTGAAATCTGATGCAGGCTTGCTTGCAGGAAGATTTCAGACCATTTGACTCTGGTATCTTTTTTACCAACTTTCCGTCTTCCCTCTACATCTTATAAATTATCACAGGAATCGGCGGATGATTCGGTCGATTATAATAACAGGAAAGTACCACCAGATATTTCTTTGAATCCAATCCCTTCAGATAATCCAGTACACCGTCCCGTTCCTCAAAGCCACTATCACCTCCACTGTAAATACAAAGACTGATGCATCCGCCTGTCTTTAAAAGTTCCAGTCCTTGTTCCAGTGCTACAATTGTTGACTCTTTGTGGGTGGCGATCGAATGATCTCCCGAAGGAAGATATCCAAGATTAAAAACGATACAGGAAACCGTTCCCGGGTCTGCGTAAGAAGACATGTGTGCATGGCTGTCCAGTAAAAGCTGTACGGGTGCCAGATGTTCGTGTTCCTGTAAAAGTGCTTTGGTGGAATCAAGGGCAGCCTGTTGAATATCAAAAGCCAGGACACATCCGGACGGACCAGCCAGCTGGCTTAAAAATAATGTATCATGGCCGTTTCCCATGGTAGCATCGATACACAGATCTCCCGGCTTTATTTGTGTACGGATGACAGAACGGTACCATTCGGTGACCTGATATGGGTTTGTCTTTTTCATAAAACATTTACCTTTCTGTGAAGAATGGTAACTGTTCAGTACCTTCACAGTTACGTGCCAAAATGCATTTAAACGATAAAAACACGCTTTGCGAGTTTTTATCGTTATCGCGGCACTCCTCAAGGTTCCGTGCAAGCACGGACTTTGACTCGTTGCTCGCGTAAATCAC